>OGUD01001255.1_pt1 | contig 13434 bp, 13 predicted proteins | sample 1573671 | NCBI WGS metagenome assembly OGUD01 (sample SAMEA2582065, study PRJEB24529) | metagenome | biome: Human gut stool | place: China | collected 2011 | reverse complement strand
AGGCAACAGTCGCTGAACTGAGAATCCCCTGCCTTTAGGCATGGGGAGTGTCAAAAAGATGCAGTTGCAAAGGGCGGTAGCACTATTTCTACGCCATATATTGATATAGCTACTGGACAAATAAGCATTACAATATCAAAGCCGCTTATGGAAAGTGGTACGTTGATTGGTATTGTAGCCCGCGATTTGTGCATCGACGGCATTATGTCGATTTTTGATAAGTATTCGACTGAAGATGGTTCCTATGTATTCCTGATGGATCAGGGCAATATATTTTGAGTCATATCAATGACGAATATCTGCCCAAGAAAGATCAGATGGCCTTGGCATCTGATATCAACAATCCGGAGATCCTGACAGAAGCGACAAATTCCGCGGTACCAAAGCTGTATCAGGACTTTGATGGAGCGGATAAGTATTCGCTGGGTGTGAAGGAAAAAAACAGCGGCTGGATTATTGGATTGGTGTATCCGCGTGAAATCATTTCGGGAAAGCTGTTCCGTCAGACTGTGATTAGCTCGACGATATTCCTACTGGCATTGATGGTCGGTATCGGAATTATCATTTGGATGCTGAAACAAAGTTTGGAGCCCATTCACGGAGTTGTGCGGGCGGCACGCCAAATGATAAAAGGTGATTTGAATATTCATGTAGATGTCAAAACAAATGATGAAATTGGTGAGCTTGGAACCGTATTCAATGAAACAGTTCAATATCTGGGTGAAATCATTGGCGAAATTTCAAGCATTTTAGATGGAATGGCAGAGGGAAACCTGACGATGGAGTCCCATTGCACCTATCAGGGGGATTTTGACCGAATTCGAATCTCGATTGAAAATATACTGGGGAATATGAATGAAATCATCGGCGGAATCCGTATGGCAGCCGATCAGGTTGCGGCTGGTTCCACACAGGTAGCACATGGTGCGCAGCTGCTGGCAGGCGGTGCTGTCGAGCAGAATGAGCAGATTGATGACCTGGTATCGCGCATCCAACAGGTTTCTACTGTGACACAAAACAATGCAAATGAGTGTATCTCTGCAAGTAAGATTACAATGGATGTTGCACAAAAGCTGGAAGAAAGCAACCAGCATATGCATCAGATGGTTGAGGCAATGTCTCGAATCAATAATTCTTCTGAGCAAATCGGAAAAATTATTAAGACCATTGAAGATATCGCATTCCAGACCAATATTTTGGCACTGAATGCGGCTGTTGAGGCTGCAAGAGCAGGTACAGCAGGTAAGGGCTTTGCAGTGGTTGCAGATGAAGTACGCAACCTTGCATCCAAGAGTGCAGAGGCTGCAAGCCATACCACAACGCTTATCGAGTCTTCTATGATTGCAGTTGAAAACGGAACCCGTATTGCAAATGAAACAGAGGAGTCTCTGCAAGAGGTTGTGAGTACGGCAAACGGGATTACAACAATTATTGAAGACATTGTACGTCTTTCTGAGGAGCAGGTTGTTGAAATCGGCTATATCTCGGATGGCGTAGAAAAGATTTCTCATGTTGTACAGTCTAACTCTGCAACAGCTGAGGAGAGTGCTGCAACCAGTGAAGAACTCTCCGGTCAGGCACAGACAATGAATGACCTGGTTAGAAAATTCCAAGTTAAATAAACCTCTGCTTTGCAGGGAAAAATAAAAATGCCGCCCTTATGGGGCGGTATTTTTGTTAGGATAATGAACGACAATGTGGGCAAATTCCATGTGCAACCAAGGTATAGCCATCTATTTGGGTGCCGCAGGCATCTGCAATTTGACTTTTGAGGTCAGTGGGTAAATGAAAATCAAATACCTGCCCGCATGTGCTGCACATCATGTGATCATGTGGATCCAGCTTCCAGTCAAAGCGATCTATCATACCGGGCATAGACAGCTTGCGGATGTCACCACGCTCAGACAGGCAGTTTACAACGAATCGTCTGGAAAAGTTCGTCTGCGGTGGGATGGCTATTGGTTCCGCGGACGGCTTCCATAATCAGCTGACGCTGTTTTGTTTGAACCATAAAAGGTCTCCTGTTCATAGAAAAATATAAGATACAAAATGAAAATGTTTCTTATTATCTTTATTATACTGACCAAGTATGAATTTGTAAACAAGAATTTTAGCGCACTTGAGATTTGTTTTGACTCTCCGTAGTAGATGCTGCGGATGATTCTGCTTGCGCATTCAAACGGCGTTCATTTTCAAAGACACGGTGCTCCAGCCGACACAGTTCTTGAGAAAGTGGATCGGGAACATGAATTTGATCCAGATCAAAGGAGGGCACACGATGCCCGTCAATTTTGACAACACGTGCTTTCATACCAACTACGGTAGAATTTGGCGGGACTTCCTGTAATACGACAGCATTTGCACCAATGCGTGAGTTATCTCCTACAGTAAAAGGGCCAAGTACCTTTGCACCAGTGGAAATCAGGACATTGTTTCCGATGGTTGGGTGTCGTTTTCCGGTATCCTTTCCCGTACCGCCTAGGGTAACTCCGTGATAAATGGTACAGTAGTCACCGACTTCTGCGGTCTCACCAATCACAATACCCATGCCGTGGTCAATAAACAGACCGCGGCCAATTGTTGCACCCGGATGAATCTCTACGCCTGTCAGTGTGCGGGCAAACTGAGAGATCATACGCGCAAGAAGAAATCGTTTGTGCTTGTAAAGCCAATGGGTCAAGCGGTGATAGATAACTGCGTGAAACCCAGGATAGAGCAGAAAGACTTCGGCGGTTGAACGTGCAGCAGGGTCACGCTCACGGATGGAGCGTGCATCCTCAATAAGATCACGGAGAAACATAACAAACCTTCTTTTTGAATTAGAACGGCAGTCAGCGAGCCATCAGCTCAGCGAGTGCGTCCCCTGCTTCTTTGGCACGGGCAGCATAGGCTGGCATGATTTCGATCAAATGTGTGCGAATCTCATCTTCGCGATCCATGAGCCAAAGGAAAGCCTTTTTGAGATCGTCTGGCTGCTTGAGGTTCTGTACAGGCAGTGTATAGCCCTCGTAGGTGCCAAACAAATCTTTTGCAATGCCCTTGGCCTTGACCGAGTAGCCCACGACTAGGGTGGGAACACAGGATGAATAAGCTGCTATGGTAGAATGGGTGCGTGCACCCACGAAACATCGCAGGCGTGCGATATAGCCCTTGAGCGCACGACAGTCTGCGTCGGGAATGAGTATAACACGGCCGGAGGCTTTAAATTGTTCATACAAACGGCGCAGCGGCTCGCGGTCATCATTATAATCCCATACAACATGGGGGATCAGTGCAACAGCAAGGTTGGTCTCTTTCAGAATATGCTGGATGAGGGTTACATAGTTCGCCATTGTTGCGCCGCCCTGCGCCTCGTTGGAAATAATCATCGGCGATACATTGATACCTACAGTATTGCCGGGCTGGAAGCCTTCTGGCAGCGGCAGTTCAATACTTTCTAAGGTGAAAGCGGGATCTGGAATCAGGCGTACCTTTTCGCCCAAACCAGCCTGCTTGAGCGCATCTGCTGTAATAGATTCTCGTGCACAGATAATATCAAAACAATCCATTTGGCGTGTAAAGGTTTCATCCAAATCGCGCGGCTCAATAGAGCAGCCCCAAAGCAGCAGCTTGGAACCCTGCTTTTTGAGTGCGCGGTCAGTGGCCAAAATTGCTGTCCCTTATTATAACAGTAGTTGTCGCCCCCAACTGCAATGGATACATCGCAATCCTTTGCAAGGAGCAGACAGGTTTTTTCGGTCAGGAATTTATCCTGAAGTACCTGAGAATGGGTCACATGCTTGTCAAACTGATAGACAAACCAGGCAGGAGAAAAACGGCGTAATACCTGATCGTTTTGTACAATGGAATCCACCGCCTCCTGCATATTACAGGCATGATCTTCCTTGGGGGCGTAGGAGCAGAGTGTCACCTCTGCGCCAGTCTTTTCTTTGCTGATCGCGGAGATGGTGCGGATGAGTGCCTCACAGCCATGGTTGAGGCTGCCGCCGTGCTCATAAAGCATTACTTTCTTCACAATTCAAGTCCTCTGTATCATTTAAAGATTCAAAAGTTTTTACTCAAAAAAACATATCAAATATAGTCTATCCGTATTTGCGCCATTTGTCAAACACAATTATATACAGTTTGACAGCACAATTTATTTCTGTTATCATAAGAAGCAACCGTAATGATTTCTAACAATATAGTAGGTTCATGTTCTGAAAATCGAATATATTTTCTGAAAGAGGCGGTATTATGCGCGGAACTGGGCAAGTGAAAAAGCGTTTTTTATAATATGTTGTTTTGTATTCATAACTTTATATTTTGCTTTGTTTTTTGCGAATACAGATTCAGTGGGTTCTGACTCTGTTGAAGAAGGAAAGAGCCAAGGTGCAGAGAACGGGTTAATGGAGCAATCTAAGGAAGAATTTTTATCAACCTTGTTGGAATTAAGTAACGATTCTTCCGCTTCGGAAAGATTTATAAATGTAGGTTATGCGCTTTTAAATCGCTCCGATTTCACACCAGAAGATTATATCTCCCTTATGGTAGATTCCAATAATCCTTTTATTTTGCGGCATCTTGCAATTGCGTGTTACGCACAAAAGGTTCCAGATTCTGGGATTGATGATGCAGTGATTGCATTCATATCTGACTCTGAAGTGATGCCGTCTTTACGTACGATTGCAATTGCTTTACTGCATGAGCATTTTGATGCACAGGATGAAGCACTGCTTTCTGCGCTCTTATCGGCAGCAGAGAGCAAAGATGGGGGGCTAGTTTACAATGCAATCAAAGCATTGGAGCATGTATGGCCAGAACAGGCACTGTGTATTGCACAGAATATTTATGCTGATTTCGAAAATGAGCCTCCTGCACGCATCAATATTGCTTGTAAAGTCTTGGTACGCCACTATACTTCTCAGCAGTTGGATAAGATGAATGAGGAAGAAGTGAAGCGTTTTGTAGAAAAAAGTTTGGAAATTTACAATTTCATTGCGAATGATGAAATCAAACGTGTTATTCCTGGGGTGCTTGCTCTCTTGCCAGCACACTATACCGAACATATAGCTTTGTAAAAGTAAGTTTCAAACCAGAAATAAGTATATCTTATCATGTATTTTGCGCAAAGGAGACCGAAAATAGATGGAAACTGTTGAGCAGCTGCCCAATGGACTGATGCTTTTGCAAGATGACCAATATTTTAAGCTGGGGCAAGATTCTGTTTTGCTCTCGCACTTTGCGCACATTCCGCGCCGGGCGCGCGTGCTGGATTTGGGATGTGGAACGGGAGTGCTTTCCATGTTATGTTGGAGAAAAGACCTTCAGATTACAGGATTAGAATTGCAGGAAGGCCCAGCCCGGTTATTTTCTCGTAGCATTGCGGAAAATGCCCTGACCAATGTTTCTGTCATACAGGGTGACCTGCGTGCCATTCGGAGCCATATTCCACATGGTTCTATGCAGTATGTACTCTGTAATCCGCCATATTTTGCGACAGAATCTGGAAAAAGTGCCGCACAGATTGCACATGCAACCGCGCGACAGGATGAAACAGCCAGCATTTCCGAGATTGTCTCTGCAATCGCATGGGTATTGCCAACGGGTGGGCGGTGTGCGCTTGTGTTTCGTCCAGAACGGTTATGCCCTCTGCTCTCAGCATTCGCGTCACATGGCTTGACGCCAAAACGAATGCGCTTTGTCTATCAGACGGCTTCTTCTGCACCATCTGCGGTGATGATTGCATGCAGACGCGGGGGCGCGGATGGACTTGTTGTAGAACCACCACTGCTGGTGTGTGATGCAGATGGAGTGCTGTCTGCGGAATATCGTATGATTTATGGAAAGTAAGATAGAAAGGTGTTTTTTATATGCCTGGTACATTATATCTGGTGGCAACACCCATCGGAAATTTAAGCGATTTTTCTCCACGTGCCTGTGCGGTCATGCGTGAAGTGGATTTTATTGCCGCTGAGGATACCCGTGTGACCAAAAAGCTGCTGACAGCGCTGGAACTTCCGGCAAAGCCGCTTATTAGCTACTATGAGCACAACTGCAGACAGCGCGGCGAAGAAATTCTGGCACGCCTTTTGGCTGGTGAAAGCTGTGCACTGGTTACAGATGCGGGAACGCCTGCGGTTTCAGACCCGGGAGAAGATTTGGTTGCACTGTGCGCACCTGAAGGGGTTCCAGTCATCCCGGTGCCGGGCTGCTGTGCGGCAGTCTGTGCGCTGGCGGCTTCTGGTTTGCCAACGGGACGTTGGTGCTTTGAAGGTTTTTTGTCAGTCAACAAGAAAGCGCGCCGTATGCACTTGAATGCATTGCGCGATGAAAAGCGCACCATGATTTTTTATGAAGCACCACATAAACTGCGGGCTACACTGGACGATTTATGTGCAGCGTTTGGTGCAGAACGGCATATTGCACTGTCACGTGAACTGACCAAGCTGCATGAAGAAACCCGGCGCTGTACCTTAGGGGAAGCGGTCGCATATTTTGCAGAGAATCAGCCGCGCGGCGAGTTTGTGCTCATTGTAGAGGGTGCACCTGAGGTCGTGACAGAGGATGATGCAGACGCGGCAATGGAACGCGCTTTGCAGGCGGTACAGGTTCGGCTTGCGGATGGCGAAACGCTCAAGGATGCAGTCAAGATGGTTTCGGCTGAATGTGGAGTTAAGAAAAATGCGCTCTATCAGCTCGCTTTACAGGAACAAGAATAAAATGATGGCAGGTACGGATGTACCTGCCATTTGGGCCTGTCAAAGAACTTTGACAGGCTTTCTAGGGGAATCCCATCCCCCTAGATACAGAGCCAGTTCCAGTAGAAACTGGCTCTGATACCCCCGGTTTCGCGCCCGATGGCGCGGGCCTAGGGCAAAATCCAAGGCGCATGTCCTTGGATTTTGAAAATTTTAAGTCGCTTCGCTCCAAAACAAAACCGCGAAAATGCTTTTTTGACACTCTGTGATGGCAGGTACGGATGTACCTGCCATTTGTTTTTTGTAAATTATATGGGGCGTATCTGAAAACCAAAAGATTGATGAATCTCTCACAGGAAATGTGCAGCGACAAGGTAAAAACACAGGAATCCTTAATGGATTTTGAGTGTTTTTAAGGAAGTATATGCCATTTACCGAACACCTGTGACTGATTTGTTGGAGAATATCCAAAATCTGTATAGCCTAATTTTTTCAGCAAGGCTATGCTTGGTTTATTTTCAGGTTCAGTAAAGCTGATAAAATTCCAGTTAGGATATTCTTTATGAAGAAGATGTATCAAAGCGGCAAGTGCTTCATACGCATATCCTTTTCGATGATGCTTGTAGGAGAAGGTATAGCCAAGGGAGATTGTGCCATCGTTTGGCATAACCACGATTTCGCCTATCATCTCATTATTTTCTTTGCGTGCAACAGCTACTATAAAAGGATGATTGACAGAGATTTCATCTGTACTATGCCGTTGCACTAGGGAAACGATTCCATCATAATCCTTGGTTTGTCCACGTTGATAGCGGGAGCAGATTTCGTTGTTTCGATAATCAAACATGCTATCAGCGTCATTTGGTATGAGATTACGCAATCGCAATCGTACTGTTTCTATTAGAATCATCGTTATATCCTCAAATACTTATCCCTTTGCTGTTTAATAACCAATATTTTCGCCAACCATAACAATTTCATAATGAGACATGCGGGAGGGGGGAGTCATCAGAATAGTCATTGCGCTGCAAATACGCTCTGGACTGTGACAATCATGACATTGTCCATCTACGGTACAGGGAGTACGTTTGCCGAGGCGTTTGCTGTTAAGCGGTGCTGCAATCTCACGTGCACGGTGCATGGCACTGTCAAGGTCGGGCGTTAGTTTATTGATGCCGCAAACCACATAACAGGTATCAAAACCGTATACCGATGCAGCAATCCGGTTGCATGCACCATCAATGTTTACGATTTCTCCTGTCGCGGAGACCGCGTTTGCAGAGGTCAGGAATACGTCGCCGGTAGGCAGCATGGTATCTCCTTTCCAGTGCCAATGAACTTCTGCCTGCTCTTTTTTCAGCATATCATAAACGTCAAGGGTGTCAAGCGTGACAGAACCACCCATGCCAACTGTTTTGCCATGGCACTGGCTTGCAATATAGTCTGCTGCCTGTTCCGGGGTTGCACAAAATGTCCAGGTAAAACCGTTTTTTTCAAATGCATGCATGGCGGCATCCAGCTGCAAACGGTCAAGCAGCTGAATGAGATCCTCTGGGTGCTCAGCAATGTGCTCAGCACCAGCTGCCAAAAGGGATTCACGGTCACGGAAGCCCCAAAGTGCTCCGATTGCAGTAACGCTCGCTGCTGTGGCAGTCTGCATATCTACGTCACTGTCACCGATATATAGAACCTCATCGGGCTGCACATTGAGCATGCTCAGGATTTGCTGGGTAGAGGTTGGGTCAGGCTTGCGCGGAACGCCGGGAATTTCGCCCTGTGTGAGTGCTATCTGACCCGGGAAATAGTGGGAAACCAGTCGGTTTGCCGCTGCCTGATATTTATTCGAGAGGACAGCCATGCGCACACCGCGGCTGTGGAATGCCTCAATGACTGCGGGAATGCCCTGATAAGGATGGGTACGCTCAACCAAATGGGCTTCATAATGCGCCTGAAAGCGGCTGAGACAGTCATCAATTACAGATGCCGCTGTTCCTTCTGGAGCACTTCGTTCAATCAGGCGGCGCACACCGTTCCCAACACGGGTGCATACAGCTTCTTCACTTAAAAGGGGGAAATTGCAATGACGCATTGCTGCATTGACGGCACTGGTTAAATCACCCAATGTATCAAGCAGCGTGCCGTCCAAATCAAAAATTACAGCTTTGATGCTCATGGTTTTATAAGGTCTCCTTTCGGTTTTAAAAGCACGAATCTATCCCATCTAGGATTTAAGATTCAAAGCGCGAGAAAAAGGCATTTGCCTTCAAAAGCAGGGCATATTGCTCCTGTACATCTGTCCAATATCGACGTGCACCATAATCCATATCGGGGGTAACTGGACAGAGTTCGATTTCATCCAGTGGCTTTTGTGCAAAGATTTCATAAACCGGATGCAGACGGCGCGTGACGTCTGTTACATGGCGCAGAAATGCTGCAACATCTCGGTTGATGCCTTCCCGGCGCACACGCCATGACCAGTTGCCGCCCAGCGTGGCCGGAACATTCATACGCGCGTCAGCACCGAGGTTTAATAAATCCTGCATCGTGGTCATGGCAATCGCCGCAGGCGAGGCAAACAGTGTGCGAATGGCAGACCATGCAAGGGGTTCTTTTGCATCCCAGCGGATATATTCCTTTGCAAAAGTGGCATCGTCTGGTTCGCATAGGTCTAAAATTTGTTCACAGATGGACTGGGAATCGTGGGTTGAGGTGTAGACAATCGAGTTCATCGGATAATTGTGCGGTAAATGGTCGTTGTCATCAAAACGGTTGAATCCAAAAATCATTACGCGCATGCCGGGAAATCCGGTGCTGCGCAGAAGTGCCTTCACCTTGTCTGTCATGACCCCGAGGTCTTCTGCAATAATGGGAAGCTCTGGCACAGCTTGTTCCAGTGCGCGGAACAGTTTCATACCAGGGCCTTTGCGCCAAGCACCATTGATTGCCGTTTCTTCATCTGCATCAATCTCCCAGAATGCCTCAAAACCGCGGAAATGGTCAATGCGGATGACATCAAACAGGTCAGCATTTTGTTTTAGTCGCCAAATCCACCAAGCATATTCGGTTTTTTCATGCTCCTTCCAAGCATAAACCGGGTTGCCCCAGAGCTGTCCTATGGCAGAATAATAATCAGGCGGCACACCCGCAACTTTTTCTGGTTTACAGTCTGCATCAACCTTAAATAAAGTCGGATGCTGCCAAACATCAGAGGAGTCTGGGGATACATAAATAGGGATATCTCCAATGATGCGAATGCCTGCTTTTGCTGCATAGGCGCGCAGGGTGCCCCATTGAGCAAAAAAGATAGCTTGCAGGAAAACGCGGAAATCAATTTCTTCCTTGAGCTCCTGACGCGCTGCGGCAAGCGCCTTTGCATTGCGGTGCAGTAGGTCGGTGTCTGACCACTCCCAGAGTGGGAGACCATCAAAGCGTTCTTCTTTGAGTGCCATAAAGAGGGCATAATCTTCAATCCAGTCGGATGCATGGGTACGGAATGCATGTACAGCCGACATAATATAGGGCATCTCCTTGGCGCGGGCATATGCGCGGCGCAGCAAGGGATAACGCGCTTCGATAAGAAGCACATAATCTACCTTGTCGGGGTTCCAGTTCTGGTCTGATGCCCGTACTTCATCCGCAGTCAGCATACCATCTGTAACCAGCTTGTCAAGGTCAATGAGCAGTGGGTTGCCAGCAGCGGCAGAATAGCACTGATAGGGAGAGTCCCCAAAGCCTGTATGTCCGAGCGGGAGCACCTGCCCATAACGCTGTCCTGCATCCTGCAGAAAGTCTACAAAATCGAAAGCTGCCTGTCCCAATGTGCCAATGCCGTGAGGGGAGGGCAGAGAGGTGATGTGCATGAGCACGCCACTTGCGCGGTCAAATGCCATGAGAATTCCATCCTTACCTTAATAAAATGAGGGCAATACTATTGCCATTATACCGGGTTTATAGTGTGCTGTCAATTTTTGGATTGTTTTATGCACTATCGCATAAGGAAAACCTTCAAAAACAGCTTTCTTTGCTAAATGATAAAACATAAGTGCTGGATTGTGTCGCTTGACAACAGAGAATCGTTGTGATAAACCGAGAATAACAACAGGGTGCTGAGATTGTAGGTAAAATCTTGTAGAATATGACAGTAATAGAAAGAGGTGTGTCAAATGAAGAAAATGAAAGTTAAAACATTTGCATATGGCGGTTTGGGCTGTTTACTCATATCTCTTGTTAGTTTTTTCATTTTGACAAAGCCATTTCTGTACTATGGAGCAACTCAATATACCAATATTACCATACCCTTAAATACGGTATTGGTCATTGCGTTGTGTTTTGGGTTTGGTCTATTTTTGGCACATAAGCAGAAAACAGTCGAGCAAATTCCATATGGCATGACACGGGGGGCAGTTTATTTGGATGAAGTATGGGTCTGTGCTGGTGATTGCACTGGTTGCCTGGGGAATTTATATTTGTTATCCCAAGATTTATTTCTCTCTTTCCGATTGGCTTGCTCTTTATACTGGTGAGCCATATGATGTATCAGTGTGGAGACAGTTTTTGATTTATGGTGTATTTTCGTTTACAGGTATTACCTCCTATCTTGTGTGCTATATTGGATATATTGTCCGCCGGAGCAAACAGGCAGTTGGGGCACGTATGGCTTCCAGATGATACATGAAGATAGCAAGGCCGCCCGTTTGGGCGGCTTTTTATGTGTTCTCTCAAGAAAAATACGGGATAGACTTGCAAATGAACGGGGGAACACGCTATAATAATGGCACAAAGAGTTTCGATTTGGAGGAATGAAACGCATGAGAATGCGCAAAAAGAAGAACTTAGATGTACGCTTTGCACAGTGTGCGTCTGTTATGGTAGAAGACCCAAAGGCACAGCGTGGGGCGTGGAAACAGCTTTTTGGAAATGAAAATCCAATTCGGCTGGAAATTGGCTGCGGTAAGGGGCGTTTTATTTTAGAAAATGCGCGCCGCAATCCGGATATAAACTTTGTTGCTATTGAGAAAGAGGAAGGCGCACTCATTATGGCAACTGAGAAGGCAGTGAATGAAGCATTGCCCAATCTGCGCTTTTTATCATTTGATGCGGCTGCACTGAATGAAATTTTTGCACCGGGCGAGGTATCACTCATCTATTTGAATTTTTCCGACCCATGGCCGCCCAACCGACAGCGTAAGCGCCGCTTGACTTGGCGTGCATTCCTGGCGGTGTATGATGAGATTTTGGCAGAGGATGGCGCGATTTTCTTTAAGACAGACAATCAGCGTTTGTTTGAGTGGTCACTTGGCGAGCTGTGCCAGAATGGATGGCTACTGCAAAATATCTCACTTGATTTACACAAATCGGACTATGATAATATTATGACAGAATATGAAGAAAAATTCTCATCACAGGGTTATCGTATTTATCGCGTTGAGGCGAGAAAGCGAACCCCGCAGAATTTTCTGAGATAAAATGTCTTGTGCGCCGGAGAATGGCGAACAATCCCTTAGATATAGCATACCAATGTTGCATCTGAGGGATTTTATATTTTTCAAAAAAATGCTTGACAAAAAAGGAAACTGGATGTATATTTGTATTAAGCTAATAATACATCAATACAATAGATAAGGAGAGGTTGACTATGCAGTGGAAATTGACGGACGACCGCCCAATCTGGACACAGCTCACCGAACAGTTGACAGAACGCATTGTATCCGGTGTTTATCCACTGGGCACACGAATGCCATCGGTTCGAGAGCTTGCGGCTGAGGCGAAAGTGAATCCCAATACAATGCAGCGTGCACTCGCACAGCTGGAACAGGATGGGCTGGTAAGCACAAACCGTACAGCAGGACGTACTGTGACAGAAGATGCAGAATCAGTGGACAATGTACGGCGTTGTCTGGCAGAGGAAAAAATGGAATTGTATGTAACAGGTATGGCAACAATCGGCTACACAGAGATACAGGCCGCCGAGATGCTGCAAAACCGTAGAAGGGGGAACCAATGATGGAAGAAATCCGTACACAAACCGGCTTTATGCCAACAGAAAAAAAACAGGATGATATGCTGATTCGTGTGCAGGGCTTGAGCAAGGCTTATGGCCCAAAGCGTGCACTGAATCATATTGACCTCAATATTGGGCGGGGCAAGATTGTTGGTCTTTTGGGGCCGAATGGTTCTGGCAAGACGACGTTTATCAAACTCCTCAATGGACTGCTTCGCCCGACCGAGGGTATGCTCTTTGTAAATGGATACGCGCCTGGGGTAGAGACAAAAGCGATGATTAGCTATCTGCCTGACCGTATGTATTTTGCAGACTGGATGAAAACCGTGGATTTGATGGATTTATTCAGTGACTTCTATGCAGATTTTGACCGTCAGAAGGCGGCAGAGATGTTCTCAGTGCTGGATATTCGTCCGCTTGACCGCATTAAAGCGATGTCTAAGGGCACAAAAGAGAAGGTGCAGCTTGTGCTGGTGATGAGCCGAAAGGCGCAGCTTTATCTGCTGGATGAGCCAATTGCAGGCGTTGACCCGGCAGCACGTGATTTTATTTTGGACACCATTTTGACCAATTACAATGAAAACGGTACAGTTATGATTTCTACACATCTGATTTCAGATATTGAACGTGTACTGGACGAAGTTGTGTTCTTGCAGAATGGGCAAATTGTACGACATGATACAGTTGATAATATCCGCGCGACAGAAGGCAAGTCCGTTGACCAGCTGTTCCGTGAAGTATTCCGCGCGGTAC
>OGUD01001239.1_pt1 | contig 13621 bp, 10 predicted proteins | sample 1573671 | NCBI WGS metagenome assembly OGUD01 (sample SAMEA2582065, study PRJEB24529) | metagenome | biome: Human gut stool | place: China | collected 2011 | reverse complement strand
GCCATTTTATTCTTTTTTAAGCGGCGCCAGATCTCTTTAAACTGACCGCGCTTCTTTACAGCCGCGCCGGATGCCGCTTCCTGATTCTTTGATGTTCCCATACGCTTTCCTCCTTATTTTTTCTTATACTGCGCTTTGATACGCGGATCAATGAAAGCGTAGAGAATGTCCACGCAAAGGTTTACGATACTGAAGGTGATGGTCATCATGATAACGCCGCCGAGGACTAACGGGGCATCCTTACTCTTGATGGAGTCTACCAGGAGACGGCCAACGCCCGGCCATGCAAATACGGTCTCGGTAAGAGTCGCGCCGCCAAGAAGGGAACCGAACTGAAGTCCAATAACGGTAACGACCGGGATCAGCGCATTCTTTAATGCGTGTTTCCGGATCACCATTTTCTCCGGCACACCCTTCGCTCTCGCGGTACGGATATAATCCTGACGGATAACCTCAAGCATGGAGGAACGCGTCATACGGCAGATCAGCGCTGCGTCGCCGGTACCAAGGGTGATCGCCGGCATGATGTAGTTCTTCCAGGATCCCATACCGCCGGATGGAAGCCATCCAAGGTTTAAGGAGAATACGATGATGAGCATCAGGCCCAGCCAGAAGTTTGGCGTCGCGACACCCAATAGGGCGGCGACCATACCCACATTATCGACCATACTGTACTGCCGCGTGGCACTGATGATACCGATCGGAAGTGCGATGGCTACCGCTACCAGAATCGACCAGAACGCAAGCTTTGCTGTATTCGGGAATGCAGCCATGATCGTCGGGAAAACGTCACGTTTTGTCTTGTAGGATTTACCCATATCACCGTGAAGAAGGTTCAGCATATATTTTCCGTACTGAACGATAACCGGCTGGTCCAGTCCAAGATCTTTTCTTGTCGCTTCGATCGTCTCCGCGTCTGCCGACTCACCTGCGATCATCGCTGCCGTATCGCCTGGTGAAAGGCTTAAGATGAAATAAACCATGAATGTCACGCCGATCAGTACCGGGATCAGCATCGCAAGTCTCTTTAACACATATTTGCTCATGCACACCATCCAATCTACCGCGTCCCGCGGCTGTTTTTTTGTGTTTCCGAAACCCGTCTGTCGGGGCCGAAGTTCCGGATCCTTGTCTCAGGGTTTCTGGAATGTTTTCCGGGCTTTCACCGGATTCTGGAAATGGGTACGGATCCCTTTTCGTGACCCGTACCCTGTTTTTGCATGGACTCTGTCCTCTTTGCGGATCAGATATTATTTTTCGTAATGGCAGTTGCCAAGGTAATGCTGTGCGCCTTTGTGAAGCTTGAAGCCCTTTAAGTCTGCACGGACACCGACGTTATCGTATTTGTAGTATAACGGGCACCACGGGGAGATCTCGTGGAGACGATCCTGAAGCTCCTTGTAGAGTCCCATACGCTTGGTATCATCGCTTTCCTTCTGAGCGGCGATGATAAGTTCGTCGACCTTCTCATCTGTTAAGAATGCACGGTTGCCGGTCGCACCATGGTTCTCAGAGTAGAATAACTGGTAGGTGCTTCCGTCTGCGTCAAAGCTTGTGTTGGACCATCCGAGGATGAACATCTCGTGATCACCTGCATTTAAGGAATCCAGCAATGCACCCCACTCATATGTAGAAATATCAACGGTGATTCCAACTTCAGCGAGCTGTGCCTGAACGATCTGCGCGGAACGTGTACGAACGTCACCGTTTACATAGAGGCTGCACTCAAATCCATTCGGATAACCTGCTTCCGCAAGGAGCTCTTTTGCCTTTTCCGGATCGTACGGATAAGCTTCCTCCTCTTCAGACCAGCCCGGGATCGTGGAGTTGATATAGCTGTTTGCCACAGTACCGCGTCCCTCAATGATCGTATCAACGAAGGTCTGTTTATCCAGCGCGTAGTTGACTGCCTGACGGACTCTCTCATCGGAGAACTTCTCTTTTGTCGTATTCATTCCAAGGTACTCGATGGAAGAAGACGGCTGGGAAAGAAGCGCTACGTCGGAGTTTGCTTCCACGTTCGCACAGTCTGTCGGGTCAACGTTCCATACAAGATCGACCTCTCCTGCCTCAAGAGCGATCGTTCTTGCACTTCCCTCCGGGATTACGCGGACGGTGATGGAAGTTGCGATCGGTTCTGTACCCCAGTATTTTTCGTTCTTTGTCAGGGTGTAGTGATCGTTCGGAACCCACTCCGTAACCGTGAACTCACCGGATCCGAGTACATTCTCCACATCGCCGTAAGCATCGCCTGCTGCTGTAACAGCTGCCTCAGAAACGATACTTAAGTTTGTCTGGGTAGTGATCGTCTTGAACGCTGCGTATGGCTGTGTGAGCTTGAAGGTTACGTGGTAATCATCGTCCGCGATAACCTCTGCGATCTTTGAGGTGTTGGACTTTGTCTTCGGCATATCCTTCGCGCGGTCATACGTAAACTTGACATCCTTCGCTGTTACCGGTGTTCCGTCTGAGAAGCATGCATCCTCACGGAGCTTGAAGGTATACTCTGTATCACTCTTCATCTCATAGCTCTCAGCGAGGTCCGGAACAAGGTTTCCTTCCTCATCGATATCCATCAGAGTGCTGTATACGTGATGGATCAGTACTCCGGATGTGGTATCCTGCTGTCCTGCCGGATCCAGTGTGACAACGTCTGCGCCCATAGCCACAACGATATCTGTCTTTGTGATCTCGCCGCTTCCGCCGTTATCGGTAGCTGTCTGTGCGCTGCCGCCCGCCGGTGCGTTTGTAGACTGATCAGTGTTTCCACCTCCGCAGGCTGTAAGGATCATAGCTGCTGCCATTGCCATTGCTGTTGTTCTTGCAATACCCCTTCTTTTCATTCACAAATTCCTCCTGTTATTTTCTTCCGCTCCCCACAGCGGTCGCACTTCATAACGGTAATATGTGTCAGTATTCACTATACCCGTCATGTAGTACTTAGTTCGATCTCATGAACCAATGATAACAGTTTTGAACAAATTTGTCAATAATTTTCAATTTGTACGAGGTTATTTTAGCAATTTTCATAAATTATTGTGATCTTTTTTGTATTGTATTTACTATACTCCTATCACACTGATGGGTTGACCCCTTTCCGAAGATCCGCCCTATAAACCGTCTTTAACGAAGTCGGGGCTGCCGATTGCACTTCTCACTTCCGAGAGGCGTCCACGGCGTTTATTCGTCTCCTCCGGATTATCCATGGCAGAGAAATATATCAGGGCGTTCGCCACAGACATATATCCCATCACGGAATTATAAAAGAACAGGTCGTGGTTATTGCAGGTAAAGACGGTCGTTCCGTAGGACGCGATCGGTGAAGTTCTCTGATCCGTGATGGCAATCTGCGGGATCTTCTTCTTATCGAGATATCTTGCGGTATTCACGATATGTTTCGCGTATCCGGGTGCGGAAAAGATGATCGCGCAGTCCTCCGGTGTAGCGTGGGCCAGGTAATTATTGTAGAGAGCCCGGCTCAGATTCGAGAGATCGAGCGCCTCCAGCCCCAATGTCAGGAGTCTTCTCGTCGTGTAGGCACAGAGTCCGGTCACCAGCTCGCTTCCCACCACATAGATCGTCCGGGACTGTCTGATGATCGCCACTGCGGAGAGGATATCCTTTAAGGAGACCTGTTCAAAGGTCTTCGCGATCACATTTTTCTCGTTCGCGACGAACTCCTGGAACATTTTTTCCTTATCGTGGTCACCGAACCGGATCCCACCCACATGATCCGCGATCCTGTTTAAACCGTCCCCATGGACCAGTCTCGTCTGCAAATGCTCCCGAAGACGGTTCTTCATCTCCACGAAGCTCTGGGCCCCAATCTTCTTTGTGAACCTTAATATGGTCACCTCCGTCACACCCAGTGTCTCTGAAAGCTCTTTCAAGGAGTAAAAGCAGACCTGATCCGGATATTTGAAGATAAAATCCGCGATCCTTTTCTGAACCGGGCTGAGTTTTTCATAGCTCGCATTTACTTCTTCGAGAATTCCCATGCTCATCTCCTCCTGTTTTACTATTCAGCCCTATCCCTATTTTATCAGCGAATTCTCTGAATAGTTATAATTCACTATACATCGCACTATACATGATAGTGACATTATAACCGAATATCTCATGCAATTCCAGTATTTTTTGTGTAATTTTCAAAAATGTATCCTGACACCTTCAGGCGGCCAGCGCGGCCGCTTGCGGCGATCTGCATCTTCGCACGGTTGCGTGTCGTTGAAAAGGGGGCAGACCCCTTCATGTCTGCCCCCGTCTTTCACATTTTAAATATTATCAATCTTCATAGTGGCAGTTGCCAAGGTAGTGCGTTGCGCCCTTGTGAAGCTTGAATCCCTTTAAGTCTGCGCGGACACCGACATTGTCATTTTTGTAGTATAACGGACACCATGGGGAGATCTCGTGGAGATATACCTGAAGCTCTTTGTAGAACTCCATACGCTTGGTATCGTCACTCTCTTTCTGTGCGTTGATGATCAGCTCATCGACTTTGTCATCGGTTAAGAAAGCACGGTTACCGGTCGCTCCATGGTTTCCGGAATAGAATAACTGGTAAGTACTTCCATCCGCGTCAAAGCTTGAATTCGACCATCCGAGGAGGAACATCTCATGCTCACCTGCATTTAAGGAATCGAGAAGAGCGCCCCACTCATAGGTAGAGATATCAACCGTGATTCCAACCTCCGCGAGCTGAGCCTGAATGATCTGGGCGGAACGGGTACGAACGTCGCCGTTTACATAGATCTTGCATTCAAATCCGTTCGGATAACCGGCTTCCGCAAGAAGCTCTTTCGCCTTCGCCGGATCATACGGATAAGCTTCCACTTCGTCGGTCCAGCCCGGGATCATCGAGTTGATGTAGCTGTTTGCTACACTTCCCCGGCCCTCAATGATCGTATCAACAAATGTCTGTTTATCCAGCGCGTAATTGATCGCCTGTCTGACTCTCACATCCGCGAATTTCTCTTTTGTCGTATTCATACCGAGATATTCGATGGAAGAGGACGTCTGGCTCAACAGCGTCACATCCGGATTTGCCTCGATGTTCGCACAGTCTGTCGCGTCAACGTTCCATACAAGATCGACCTCTCCTGCCTCAAGGGCAATGGCGCGGGCGCTTCCCTCCGGGATCACACGGCAGGTGATCGTTGTCGTGATCGGCATCTCACCCCAGTATTTTTCGTTTCTTGCAAGGGTGTAGTGATCATTCGGAACCCACTCGGTAACCGTGAACTCTCCGGATCCGAGAATATTGTCAATATCGCCGTAGGACTCTCCCGCCGCTGTGACCGCCGCCTCGGAGACGATGCTTAAGTTGCTGTTTGTAATGATCGTCTTAAAAGCTGCATACGGCTGTGTCAGCTTAAAGGTAACATGGTGATCGTCATCCGCAATAACCTCTTCGATCTTGGAGGTATTGGATTTCGTCTTCGGCATATCCTTCGCGCGGTCAAATGTAAACTTTACATCCTTCGCTGTAACCGGCGTGCCATCGGAGAAGCATGCGTCCTGTCTCAGAGTGAAGGTATATTCCGTATCACTCTTCATCTCGTAGCTCTCTGCCAGATCCGGAACAAGGTTGCCATCATCATCGATATCCATCAAGGTACTGTACACATGTTTCATAAGTACAGATGATGTGGTATCCTGCTGTCCTGCCGGATCCAGCGTGACAATGTCTGCGCCCTGAGCAAAGACGATATCTGTCTTTGTGATATTTCCGCCGCCGGAGCTTTCCGCTGTCGCCTGAGTCTCACTGCCTCCTGCCGCCTCGGTCGTTGCCGCCGCATTGTTTCCGCCTCCGCACGCTGTCAGCACCATCGCTGCTCCGACAACGGCTGCCATCGATCTCGCTGCTGTTCTTTTTCTCATTCACATGCCCTCCTTCAAATTATTTCTGTTTCGTCAGAGTGTTGTTGGTAATCGTTGAATGTAAATATTTACTATACCCATATATACACTCTTTTCTGAATTTCATGATTAAAGAATATCATTTTCTAATATTTTTGTCAATATAGTTTTTCTTTCTGCGTATTTTTTGTTCATTTTGTTTATTTTATTTAGTTTCAGTCTTTCTATCGCCATAATCTGTTTACAATTTGTTCAAAATTAACAAAAGGAGATTTCCTGCATGTATAGTAAATACTAACTCTTTCCGGCCTGCGTATCTTCAGATGGATCGTTTTATCCTTTATTTTCTCAAAAGGGCGGGATCAAAAAGATCCCGCCCAAAATTTCTCTGAATATTTATATTATCAGAAATTTATTAAACGATTTGAATGCTCCTGATTTCGCTGTATCTATTCTTCGTAATGGCAGTTACCAAGATAATGCTGTGCGCCTGCATGAAGAGTAAATCCCTTTAAGTCTGCGCGCACACCAACGTTATTCTCTTTGTAGTATAACGGACACCACGGAGATTCATCATGAAGTACAAACTGGAGTTCTTTGTAAAGTTCCATACGTTTTGACTCTTCGCTCTCCCGCTGTGCAGAAAGGATCAGTTCATCCACCTTGTCATTTGAGAAGAATGCGCGGTTTCCGGTTGCACCATGATTTCCGGAATAGAATAACTGATAGGTACTTCCGTCCGGATCAAAGCTCGTGTTGGACCAGCCAAGAAGAAACATTTCGTGTTCGCCTGCATTTAAAGTATCAAGAAGGGCACCCCACTCATATGTGGAAATGTCAACCTTGATTCCTACATCCGCAAGCTGAGCCTGTAGAATCTGTGCAGAACGAGTACGGAGATCGCCATTTACAAAAATCGAGCATTCAAATCCATCCGGATATCCGGCTTCCGCCAACAATTCTTTCGCTTTTTCCGGATCATACGGATAAGCTTCCACTTCATCGGTCCATCCCGGGATTGCTGCATTGATATAGCTGTTTGCTACAAGACCGCGTCCTTCAATGATCGTGTCAACGAAGGTCTGCTTATCAAGGGCGTAGTTGATAGCCTGACGGACTCTCTTATCAGAAAACTTTTCTTTCTGGGTGTTCATTCCCACGTAGTCAATACCTGTTGACGGCTGCGAAAGAAGTTTTACGTCAGGATTTGACTCTACATTTGCGCAGTCTGTCGGATCTACGCTCCAGACAACATCAATCTCTCCTGCTTCAAGAGCGATCGTGCGGGCACTTCCCTCCGGGATCACACGACAGGTAATAGAGGTTGCGATCGGCATCTCCCCCCAATAATTATCGTTTCTTACAAGAGTATAATGATCGTTTGGCACCCACTCTGTTACCTTAAATGGCCCTGATCCGAGAAGATTATCCACATCACCATACGAATCTCCCGCTTCCGTCACGGCTTTCTCTGAAAGGATACTCAGGTTGTGCTGTGTTACGATTGTTTTAAATGCTGCATACGGCTCTGTCAGTTTAATCGTTACCTCATGATCCCCATTTACGGTAACCTCCTCGATCTTTGAGGTATTCGACTTTGTCTTCGGCATTCCCTTCGCGCGATCCAGAGAAAATTTAACATCCTGAGCTGTCACCGGAGTGCCGTCCCAGAAGCAGGCATCTTCACGGAGTTTAAACACATACTCCGTGTCGCTCTTCATCTCATAGCTTTCTGCCAGATCCGGAACCACCTTTCCTTCATTATCAACGTCCAAAAGCGTACTGTACGCATGTTTCATCAGCACACCCGAAGTCGTATCCTGTTGTCCCGCAGGATCAAGCGTAACAATATCCGACGCCTGACCGACAACGATATCTGTTTTTGTGATCTTCCCGCTTTCTGCACTCTCAGAAGCTGTCTGAGTCTCTCCTCCGGAAGAAGCACCTGTCGTAGGAGCTGTAGTGTTTCCACCTCCACAGGCTGTGAGCACCATTGCTGCTCCCATAAGTGCCGCCATCGACCTCGCTGCTGTTCTTTTTTTCATTCGCATATCCTCCCTCTTATTTTCAGACAGGTATCTCATCTGCACTGTCCTTCTCTAAATTTATGAAATAAGAATATCACCATTTGTTACTTATTGTCAATTAAATTCGTTATTTCACGATTATTTTGTTTATTTTGTATAATTTATTTTCTGTTTTTTGACATTATGTACATGTGCGAGGAATATATGTCTTTATTGACTCGCAGAAGCAAAAAAGGCACTGAAAGCCGTTTCTGCTTAGAAAGCGACTTTCAATGCCTCAATCTGACGCAGCAGGTCCCAGTCTCTATCACATGTCTGAACTGCTGCTCTTATTTATCGTAACTGTTCACTGCATTCAAGCTTATGCTTTACTGCAATCAACGCAGCAGATGCGCAGACCTGCTGAATCATTACTTTTTATTTTACAACAAGATTTACGATCTTCTTCGGAACATAGATCTCCTTCACGATGTTTCCGGTAATCTTTCCTTCTACCGCAGCTTTACCCGCAGCGATCGCGTCCTCTTTTGCGATGTCAGCCGGAACCATGATGACCGCTTTGACCTTACCGTTTACCTGTACAGCAACCTCGATCTCATCGTCCTTCATGGCTTCCTCATCGCACTCCGGCCAGGTCGCGTGGAATACGCTGTCTGTACCGCCAAGCTCTCTCCAGAGTTCCTCGCCGAGATGCGGAGTGAACGGAGCCAGTAAGATCACGAAGGTCTTTAAGGTCTCCTTGTCGATTCCGCCTTCCTTCTTTGCAACATCTGTGAGCTTGTTGCAGTACTCCATGAATCCGGATACTACGGTATTCAGGCTGAACTGGTTGAAACGTGTCTCGATATCGTAGACAAGCTTGTGGCGGAGCTTCACCATCTCCTTTGTCTCCTTGATATCCTTGTCCTTGCTGTCCATCACAAGATTGTAGAAACGATTTAAGAATCTGGCAACGCCCTCGATTCCTCTGTCGTCCCACTCGGCATCCAGCTCCGGCGGACCAACGAAGAGCTCGTACATTCTCAACGCGTCACAGCCGTAATCTCTTACAAGATCATCCGGGGAAACGACATTTCCTTTTGACTTACTCATCTTGATACCGTTCTTGCCGGTGATCATACCCTGGTTGAACAGTTTCTTAAACGGCTCGTCAAAATCTACCACTCCGATATCATATAAGAACTTCGTGTAGAATCTGGAGTACAGGAGGTGAAGAACGGCATGCTCAACACCGCCGATATACATATCTACCGGAAGGTACTTGTCTGCTTTCTCTTTGGATACGAGTTCCTGATCGTTCTTGTTATCGACATAACGTAAGAAGTACCAGGAGGAACCGGCCCACTGCGGCATGGTGTTTGTCTCACGTTTTGCCGGTGCGCCGCAGCACGGGCATGTCGTGTTGACCCAGGAATCGATCGCCGCAAGCGGGGACTCACCGGTACCGGTCGGCTGATAGCTCTCAACCTCCGGAAGCTTTAACGGAAGCTGATCCTCCGGAACCGGAACATTTCCGCACTTCGGGCAGTGAACGATCGGGATCGGCTCGCCCCAGTAACGCTGACGGGAGAATACCCAGTCACGGAGCTTGTAGTTCACAGTCTTCTTACCGATACCCATCTTCTCGATGATGTGCGGAGCTTCTTTCTTTAATACGGAGGATTCCATGCCGTTCCACTCACCGGAGTTGATCATGGTTCCCTTCGCGTCTGTGTAAGCTTCTGTCATATTCTCAATCTCTTTGCCGTCCTGAGCGATGACCTGGATGATCGGGAGACCGAATTTCTTTGCGAATTCGAAGTCACGGTCATCATGGGCAGGTACGCACATGATAGCGCCGGTACCGTAATCAGCAAGTACATAGTCGGACAGCCAGATCGGAACCTCTTTTCCGTTTAACGGGTTGATTGCGTAGGAACCTGTAAATACGCCTGTCTTTTCCTTGCCCTGGAGACGGTCTACGTTGGACTTCATGGAAGCGTCGAAGATGTACTTCTCAACAGCCTCTCTCGTCTCATCCGTTGCAAGCTCTTTCGCAAGCTTATGCTCCGGGGAGAGTACCATGAAGGTTGCGCCGTGAAGCGTATCCGGTCTTGTCGTGTAGACAGTGATCTTCTCGTCGCGTCCCTTTACCGGGAACTCAACTTCTGCACCGTAGGATTTACCGATCCAGTCTGTCTGCATCTTTTTAACCTTCTCCGGCCAGTCAAGCTTGTCAAGATCATCCAGAAGACGGTCTGCGTATGCTGTGATCTTTAACATCCACTGACGGAGATTCTTCTTTGTAACCGGTGTGCCGCAGCGCTCGCAGCAGCCGTTTACAACTTCCTCGTTCGCGAGGCCTGTCTTACAGGACGGACACCAGTTGATCGGGAATTCCTTCTCATATGCGAGTCCTTTTTTGAACATCTGTACGAAGATCCACTGGGTCCATTTGTAGAAGGACGGATCTGTCGTGTTTACTTCCATATCCCAGTCATAGAGTGCTGCGATCTGGTTGATCTGGCGTTTGATATTTTTGATATTTGACGCTGTGGAGATCGCCGGATGAACCCCCATCTTGATCGCGTAGTTCTCAGCCGGAAGGCCGAACGCGTCCCAGCCCATCGGGTGGATCACATATTTTCCCTTTAATAACTGATAACGGCTCCATACATCGGAGATTACATAACCTCTCCAGTGACCTACATGAAGTCCACTGCCGGACGGATACGGGAACATATCCAGACAGTAATACTTCTCTTTCTTTCCATCATTGACATTGATCGGATTCTTTTCCCAGTTCTCACGCCACTTGCTCTCAATGGCGGTGTGGTTGTACTGTGCCATGACGCTTTTCTCCTCCATTTCATATCGTTGAAGGCGGTGCAAAAATACGCTCCGCGGATTTCGCCTGCCGCCGCTGCATTTACCGGAATCCGGGAACTCCCAGACCCTGTTCGATTGCCTGACCGCTTTTCTGGTTTCTGGGCAACAAAAAAGTCCCTCTATCTCTATCATAATTTTATAGAGACGTGGGGGACTTAGATTCTCACGCGGTACCACTCTATTTCATACAGGGCTTCACCCGTATGCACTCATTTTCCGATAACGGCGGAAACCGGCAATGCCTATCTGAGGATATCCGCAGACAGCGTTTCGTTTTCCCGCTGCTCTGCCTGCTCTTTCAGCATGCTGCTCCGAGGCGAGTTCGGAAAGCTTCTGGACTCTGCCTCGCACCGCCCGGCAGTTCTCTGTACCCCGTCTTCTCTCTTACTGTTCCTCTTCGACGCATTTTAACTCAATAAATTTACCATAGAATCCCGGTTCTGTCAAGGTGTCTTGTACGGTTCAATTCTGCCAGAAATGCGTTCATCGCACCGACAGGCAGGCTGCAGTGTGCAGCGCAAAGAAGCGCTCCTGCCGGAAAACCGGTTGACTTTTTGAGAGTTCTTATATAGTATGGAAGGACAGGTCTCAACCTGAATTTTATCAGAAAAAGCGGCATTGCAGCATTTTTTCATCTGCCCGCCGCAAAAATACAAGGGGGATATCCATGGAATACATCCATAATCTGATCTGGCTCTGCCCGCTCCTCTTCATTGCGGGATTTATCGACTCTATCGCCGGAGGAGGCGGCCTGATCGCGCTTCCGGCTTATATGATGTGCGGAATGCCGATCTACTATGTTTACGGCTGCAACAAGTTCCAGTGCGCCTTCGGAAGCACCGTGGCGGCATGGAAATACTTTAAAAATGGCTGTCTCGACCTTAAGATCACACTGATCAGCGCAGTGACCTCGTTCCTCTGCTCCATGCTCGGAACAAGGATCATCTTTTACCTCAAAGAGGAACAGATCCGCTCGATGTTAATGGTACTGCTTCCACTCCCCGCGGTCCTCGTGGTCTTTATGAAGAATGCCTGGAACTATACCGATACGAAAAAACCGCTGATTCTGCCGAATGTGCTCCGCGCCCTCTTTATCGGAATGACCATCGGCCTTTACGACAGCCTCTACGGACCAGGCGGCGGCACAATCGCCATGCTGCTCTTCACGTTTCTTTTAAAATATGATGTCCGCACTGCCTCCGGAAACGCGAAGCTCACGTTGATCGTTTCCAACTACACAGCGCTTCTCTCCTATATCCTTTCCGGAAATGTGTTCTACATGATCGCGATCCCGTGTGCCGTAAGCAACGTTCTCGGAAACTATATCGGTGCCGGCTTCGCCATCAAAAACGGTGCGAAGATCATCCGGCCGGTGATGATCTGCGTAGTGACGGTGCTGATCGTGAAAATTGTTCTTGGAAAGTAAAACAAGTGAAAACACGTTTCGCGAGTTTCCCCTTGTTATCGCGACATTCGCCAAGGTCTCACGCATGCGCGGACTTTGGATCGTTGTTCGCGTAAATTATACGAGTGTGCTTATTTTACATAGGCACGCTCGTTTACTATCATCCATTCAGCCGTATCTTTTTTCCCTCTGTTTCCTTCTTTGCCACGCCGGAAACTACCCGCTCTTTCCGTACCGGTTTCCGTCCTCTGTCACAAACCAGCCGTCCGGAGTCCTGCGGTTTACGTAGAGGATGCCTTTTGTTCCGTCCGGGATCGGGTTGAAGTAGTACCACTTTCCATTGATCTCGATCCATCTCCCGGCATTTAGTTAAATCCGAAAAACTTCTGCGCGATCTTATATCCCGCGATGGAGAGGGATCTTCCGCCTCTTCCCGGAAGGTTCATGCCCTGTCCCAGGAAGCCCCAGCGGAGTCGCAGGTAGAGCGCCGGATTGAATTTCTTTAACTCTTCCCACAACGCTTTTTTCTTTTCCAGATTCTCCTCGCTTCAGGACTTGATCGCAAGGATCGAGCAGACGACCATCATGATCTCCAGATAGCGGACCATATAGTGGCGGAGCTTCCGGTTCTGGATCTTTGTCACATCATAGTAGCCAAGCATCAGCTTCGTCACACGGATCTGCTGATCGATCCTTCCGATCATGACCTGTTCGTTGACAGACTGGTCCGAGCGGCCGATAAAATAGCGGTAGAAGTTCACATTAAGATAGTACATCGTATGTACATGCGGGAGCGGCTCGTAGACAAAGATATTATCCACATAGAACGTGTGCTCCGGGAGTTCCAGCTTACAGTCCCTTAAGAGCTCGGTGCGGTAGATCACGGAGTGCATCAGGATATACTGTCCTGCTACGAATACCTTCACATCGTTCCAGCTAAAGAGCTCATCTTTCGGAAGTGCCAGCTTGTAGCTCATGACCTTCTTGTGTCTTGCGCCCTGTTTCTCATAGACAAAGTTTGTGATCAGCATATCGAGGGTATCTTTTCCATAGACGAAGCGGCGCAGGGTGTCAAGCACCTGTCTGTATGCCTGCTCATTGACCCAGTCATCACTGTCCACGACCTTAAAATAGATCCCGGTAGCGGCCTTTAATCCCGCGTTTACCGCAGCGCCATGTCCGCCGTTCTCCTGATGGATCGCTTTGCAGATCCCCGGATATTCTTTCTCGTAGCGGTCAGCGATCTCGGCCGTATTGTCTTTTGTGGAACCGTCGTCCACGATCAGGATCTCCACCTCATCTCCACCCGGAAGCAGGGACTCAATGCAGTTTCTCATGTAGGCTTCTGAATTATAACAGGGAATTGCAATGGATAATAATTTCATGATTTAGAAAAAACCTCCTTGGTTTTATATAACGCTGCCGTTGTCAGGATTGCTCCCGCAGCTGCGGCAGCCAGTGC
>OGUD01001238.1_pt1 | contig 13629 bp, 9 predicted proteins | sample 1573671 | NCBI WGS metagenome assembly OGUD01 (sample SAMEA2582065, study PRJEB24529) | metagenome | biome: Human gut stool | place: China | collected 2011 | reverse complement strand
CCCGAACGATCGTCCGGGCTGTGTTGAAGAAGCAGGAAGCCTCGCCCGATTTGTTTTCAAATCGGACGGGGAGCAGTCACCAAATAATCTTGTTACCGGGGACCAACGCGCCGGTCTACTCGAACGTACGCATATAGGCGCGACAGAGATACTAACCGCCGCGCAAATCGCGGAACGTTACGTAGGGTGGCATATTCACCGATCGTAGGCTCTTCCAAAAGAGTTGCTCCATTGTTGGCAAACGCATCTGTCCGACGAGGACTTTTCCGCACTTGCTCAATGCCAAGACCGACAGCATCATGCAGATCCTGTACCAGATCGCGCTCGGCCTTCGAATCATGGAAGATCTAGAGGCAATCTTAGGGGCAAGCACAATTGCCATTTTCCTTCTAGCGGCCCATAACATCGAGAGCGAAGATCCTTTATGCAAGTGCTTCAAAGACTAGCGTCGAAATCGTCATCTGCCTATTGAGGGTCTGAGGACCGAGACTTTGCCGCGAAATAACCGACAGGCAGAAGCAGATGACCGCCGCGTGCGGATGCATCGGCATTTTCGATCATCCGTACGCATATCCAAGCCTGACTTGCACCCAAGATGCACTGCAAAAGAAGGCCTTGCCAACTTCTCAGGCGGAGTGCCCGCCCTCGGCCTTTCTCACCTCATGAGACGCCGCATGTTCGGCCTGCCGCCTCGCTTCATTGAGAACGTGCGATTGATGACGCGCCTCGACAGCCTGAGCGGCTCTTGCTGCAACCGCATCGTCGAAGGCGTCCGCAACCGGAGGCAGCTTTGAGACGACCAGCTTGATGGCTCTCAAGGAGAGACGAATCTCAAGGCTCAGGAACACGGTGGACAGGACGATCAGAGCCACCGAAGCGAGCAGCAGCGCACTGTTGAGAATGTCGGCGCTGAAACCCGTCGCCTCTTCGAGGACACAGAGCGCAACGAGAAGTCCCGACACTACGGCGGAAAGAACGACGCAGAATTCACCGCGGCGCAAAAGCCCCGCCCGGTGGAAGATGAAGTCGATTTCATCGTCGATGTCCGCGCGTTCGTCGTCGGTGAGCTTCGGGTCGAGCCGCTCGTTCATCAAGAGCCGAATCCTGCTCGTCGCGTGGTTGTAGCGGGCGCTCATGGATAGCATCAGAAGGCCGACGCCCGAGATGAGCGTGATGGGGGCGAGCGCGGAAGCGAGAAGCTCGTTGAAGGACGTCATTTCGATGCCTCCTCGAGGCGCTTTTTGAGAGCGTCGCCTCTGGGCATGTGTTCGACGGCAAGGCCGAGCGCATGGAGCGAAAGCCTGATCTCGAAGGCGAAGGCGACAGTAGCGGCAATGATGAGCAAAAGCGCCAGCACAAGCCAGATGGCGGCAAAAGGAGCCGCGTCGAAGCCGAAGTAGGTGCCGAAGACGTTCGTCGCCACAAGCAGCCCGGAGCATCCGCTCGAGAGCGTGATGGCGAGCATTGAAAAGCGCAACCAGCGCGCCCGTCGATAGATAAGACGAATCTCGCGGTCGATGTCGGGCTCGACGCGAAGCGCCTTGAGGCCCTGCGTGCGAATCTTCACCAAGCCGCGAATGCGATCCATGCAGTGGCTGTAGCGGTTTGTCATGCAGAGAATGAGCATGCCCACGCCCGATATGAGCGTGATGGGCGTGAGTGCGCTTGAAAGCACTTCTTGAAAGGGAGCCGAGGCGATCATCGCACCTCCGTCTTGATCGGCAATTGCGGGTTTTTGACTATAGACCGCTTGAGTTCCGGCGGGTGACGGCGCGAAGAAAAGCGTTGTCCAAAATCAAGCCGCAGCACGGATTTACCACAGGTCGCCAACATCACGAAAGCGGAATTTCGTCCTGCAGGCGCCTGCCGCAAAAAAAAGCCCGCAGCGTCACCGCTGCAGGCTTGCGGGAGTAGCGCGATCCGTCCGACGGCCCCGCTCGGGGGAGAGAGTTTTGAGCGAACTCGTCGGACGGAGTTTGACTGTGCGAGGGCCTTCTTTGCGAACAACTAAGAATTCCTTAGTAGTTGCCCCTCCTGAAGTTCCTCTTCTTCGAAGATCCGTTTGAAGTGCAGAATTCCGCTTCTGTACCACTACAAATTCGGGGTCATATCGACCGCCATCGCAGGCATTCATCACCCTACGAACCAAGTTTTCCTCCCAATCAACTGAACGAAAGGCAGATTTCGTCCACTCACCACGCGCGTCCGTCCGCAGCACGAGAAATAGGCCGCACGGGAGAAGAATTCCCGGGCGGCCTGCGCTTCAGAAGTCAATGAAAGGTCAGAAGGCGTGCCTCACGCCCACCGTCGCGCGCCAGTCCTCGTCCAGGACGCCGCCCGAGGTGCGCTCGACGTCGGCCCAGAAGTACGTGGCGGGCGTCAGGTTGAAGTTGACGCCGAGGCCGTATTCGACCCAGGTGTCCTTGCCGTCCGTTTCAAGGATCGCACCGTTGCCGCCCGTCACCTTCAGGTCGCCCAAGAACTCATGGACGGCCGAAACGCGCGCATGGACGCTGCCCATTTCGTTCGGGCACTTCACGCCGAAGGCCATGCCTGCACGGCCGAGCAGGCTGTGCGCATCGTCAAACTCATAGTTCGAGCCGTCGCTGAGCTCCAGGCGCTCGGCATCGACGAACGTGTACGTGGCCTCGACCTGAGGCTCGACATAGAAGAGGCTCGAGACGTCGAAGCGCCAACCGACCTCGCCCGAGAGGCTCAGCGCCACGTTGTCCATCGAACCCTTCTTGCCGCCGTCAACCGTCATGTCGGTCTTGGCGGAGGCAAGACGACCCACCACGTCCACGAACTGGCCGGCCTCACCCATCCACAGGCCGTAGGCCGAAAGACCATAGAGGTCCATGTCGGCATTGCCGCGCCTGTAGTCGGCTTCGCTGCCCGTATAGCTCAGCGCTGCGCCGAAGCGGATCGAGCTGTCGCCGGGCACCGTGTCGACGCCCGCCTGGATCGTGTGGAAGTCGTTTTCAAGGCCAGCGGAGCCCGATAGGCGACCGCCGTCATAGCGTGCCCAGACGCCAGACGTACCCTGAGACGTGCGGATGTCACCGAGACGCTTTCTCACGTCGTTCATAAGGATCCTGTTGATCGCAAGCGGCGCAGCGGCGGCGAGCTCAAGCGTTGACTGCATGACCGAGTTCGGTCCCGTGCTCGTCGTGGCACCTTCCTCGTCAATCCGGAAGCCGTCGTTGTACATGCCTTCCTCGACAGTACTCGTGACGCCGACGTTCTCGGCTGCATCAACACCCGCCGCCATGAGCGACTTCGCCTCTTCCGCCGTCAGGTCGTCGGAGGTGAGGTTCCTCTCCATCTTCGCGTCCTTGAGGTTGACATCGATCTTCGAGTTTTCGTCGGCTTCAGCGATGGTGATCGTGCCGGTCCGGCTTCCTTCCTCAGCCGTCAGATCCGCAGCGAGATTGACGGTACCGCCCGTACCGGTCATCTTCATCACAGACCGACTCCTCAGTTACAAATCCCATACCCAAAATCCGTCATCTCCAAACTGAAGCATCCCTCTGCACCCACGGCCCCATTCCCCATGCAGTCACAGGAACAACGCCTACCATTTGCGCATTTCAGGATGCATCTGTATCATGCAGTACGTTCGTACCCTACGGTACCATTCAAGGCACTCAAACGGAGAAAAACATGGACCGACGCAGACTTCTTCAGCTCGCAGGGGCTTTTCTCGCCGCGGGATCGGCACCAGGCGCCCTCTTTGCGCAGACGACGCAGATGACGATGGTCGTCCCCTTCCCGCCAGGAGGCGGCGGGGACATCCTCGCGCGCACAGTATCCCTTCCCTTCTCGGAGGCGCTCCGTGAAAACGTGGTGATCTTCAACCGTCCCGGTGCGGGCGGCAACATCGGCACCGGCCAGGTCGTCAAGTCCCAGCCGGACGGCACGACGATCGGATACGTCACGAACGGCATCATGTGCGTCAATCCGTACCTCTACGACCGGCAGAGCTTCGATCCGCTCAAGGACCTAACACCCGTCGCCGGCCTCACCTCGATCGGGCTGGTTCTCGCCGTCAGCCCCAAGGCCCTTCCCGACGTGCACACCGCAGCCGACCTCGTGAAGCACGCCCAGGCCCGCCCCGGCGAAACCGCCTTTGCGTCCGCAGGCCCCGGCACCACGAGCCATCTCGCGGGCATTCTGCTCGAGAGCGAAGCAAAGCTCGACCTCAATCACATTCCGCACGCGGGCGGCGCTGCCGCCGTCAAGGAAGTGCTCGCAGGCCGTGTGCCCTTCCTCATCGACGTGATGCCCAACCTCCTTCCGCACCTCAAGGCCGGCACGCTTCGCGCCCTCGCCGTCACGACGCCCTCACGATCCGCACTTCTGCCCAAAGTTCCCACCATGGCCGAAGCAGGTCTTCCCGGCGTCACGCTCTACGCCTGGGACGGCATCGCCGCCCCGAAGGGGCTCTCCGACGCCGATGCCGATCGCTTCGCGAAGGCCGCCCGCGCCGCGCTCAACGACAAGGCCGTGCGCGACCGTCTTCTACGCATGGGCGCCGAACCCCAGTTCCGCGGTCCCGCCGACTTCAGGCAATTCATAGAGGCCGAGGCCGCCAAGTGGCGCCCGCTTGCCCTCATGGCCCGCGCACAGCGCTAAAGGCCGAACCCATACAGACTGTTTGAAAAGGAATTAACGACATGCAGCCCATGCTCGACACCTCACATCTTCCTCCCGTTCCCGAATGGCACAAAGCGGGCGAATTCACCGACATCGTCTATGAGAAGTGCTCGGACGGCATCGCCAAGATCACGATCAACCGTCCCCAAGTTCACAACGCCTTCCGTCCGCAGACGGTGATGGAGATGAGCCGCGCGCTCAACGACGCCCGCAACGACGCAGACGTCGGCGTCATCATCCTGACCGGCATGGGCGAAAATGCCTTCTGCTCAGGCGGCGATCAGAAGGTCCGCGGCACGGGCGGGTACGTCGGCGACGACGGCACGCCCCGCCTCAACGTCCTCGACCTGCAGCGCGAGATCCGCACCTGCCCGAAGCCCGTCGTCGCCATGGTGGCGGGCTGGTGCGTGGGCGGCGGTCACGTCCTTCACATGATGTGCGACCTCACGATTGCCGCCGAGAACGCCATGTTCGGTCAGACGGGGCCGCGCGTCGGTTCCTTCGACGGCGGCTGGGGCGCATCCTACATGGCACGCATCGTCGGCCAGAAGAAGGCACGCGAGATCTGGTTCCTCTGCCGCTTCTACAACGCCAAGGAGGCCCTTGACATGGGTCTCGTCAACACGGTCGTTCCGCTTGAGAAGCTTGAAGCCGAAACCGTCCAGTGGTGCCGCGAGATGCTTGCCAACTCCCCGCTCGCCCTCCGCTGCCTCAAGGCCGCCCTCAACGCCGACTGCGACGGCCAGGCGGGCCTGCAGGAGCTCGCGGGCAATGCCACGCTCCTCTACTACATGACCGAAGAGGGCCGCGAAGGCAAGAACGCCTTTCTTGAAAAACGCCGTCCCGACTTCTCGAAGTTCCAGCGCCTGCCCTGAGGCTGACATGCCCTCTCTCACCACGGGCGCCGGCCCCTCAATGAGCGTCGCCGCCCTCGCACTCTCCGAGCCCGACCGCACGGCCGTTGTCGACGCCTCCCGCCGCATCACGTGGGCGGAACTCGCCCGTCTCGTCTCGGATCGTACGGCCTCGCTTTTGCAGCCCGCTCCCGGCCGCCCGGCCTTCCTTATCCCGAAGCCCGACCTGAACGGCCTCGTCGACATCCTTGCCCATTGGGAGGCGCACATTCCCGCGGTCCTCGTCTCGCCCAAACTCACTTCTGCCGAGCAAGACGCCCTCAAATCCCACGCGGACTCCATCGCAGAACCTCTTCCCGACGGCACCGCATTCGTGGTCTTTACCTCTGGAACGACGGGCCTTCCGAAGCCCGCCATCCTCACGCGCGAGTCCCTGACGGCAGACGCCAGAGCGATGGTCCGCGCCCTTCGCATGACCTCGTCCGACGTCTTGCAGCTCTCACTCTCGCCCGCCCGCGTGGGCGGCCTCGGGATCATCATGAGAACCCTGGCCGCAGGCAGCACGATCGCGCTGTCTCCGGGCTTTTCGGGCGCCCGCTTTCCCGAGACCCTCGCCCGAGACGGCGTGACGTTCGCCTCGCTCGTCCCCGCCATGCTGGCCGACGTCCTCGAGCGCAATCCGGACTGGCGCAATCCGCCCCACTTGAGCGCCATCCTCATCGGCGGCGCCCCGTTCCCCGACCGTCTTCGCGCCGAAGCCGCCCGACGCGGCATTCCCATCATGACAACCTACGGCATGACCGAAACAGGCAGCACCTCCGCGGTCTCGGCCTACGAAACCCGCCTCTCGCCTGTCCCTGTCGGCGAAGTGCCGCTCGCGGGCACCTCGTTCAGGACTGTCGACGGCGTCCTCTGCCTCAAGGGACCGATGCTCTTTGCCGGCTACTGGGGACGCCCCGCACCCGTTCATGACGGCTGGTTCGAGACGGGCGACGCGGGACTCATCAATCATGACGGTTCGATCCGCATCCTCGGGCGCACCTCCGACATGATCATCACGGGCGGCGAAAAGGTCGTTCCCTCCGAAGTCGAGTCGGCCCTTGAATCCCTCCCCGGGATTCGCGAGGCGCTCGTCGTCGGCATGCCCGATGAAAAGTGGGGGCAGATCGTCACGGCTCTTCTCGTCTCCGACACCGATCCCCATCCGCAGTCTGACGCCATCGTCTGCGGACTTGCCGCACGCCTCGCCCGATGGAAGTCTCCTCGACGCATCGCATGGGTCAGCTCCCTGCCGTTCACCTCCGCGGGCAAGCGAAGCCGAAACCCCGAGGTTCTTCGGGACCTAGAATTCGATGTTCTTCACTACAGACACTCAACCGAAGCCCCGTTGTAATCCGCCTCCCCGGATTTCGTCTCCTCCCCTTTTTGTCTTTTCCAAAGGGCCGCTGCGGACATCTGCACCGCCGCGGCCCGTTTCTCATGACCGCCAGCACTACGCACTCACAATTGCATTCGAGCCGCCGCGCCCCTCTTTAGGAACGGAGACACGATGTCCTCAGAGCCTTCAGGCGCAGTCGTCCTAGCGTTTCCACACTTTCCCGTTCGGGACCGATAGTGAGAACCTTTCTCAAGTTCTCTTGTCACAAGGGTTTTTCCGGCGATACCTTTCGTGAAGTCCGTTCCCTAGCGGGACTTCAACCTTTGAAGTCTCAAATGCCTTCGTTCCTTGGCGTCAGTTGTTTCACTTGTCGAATTTTGATCATCGAAAATTGACCGTTGTAAAATAGCAACAGCTATCAAACGATCGAACAACCTCACAAAATTTTGCCTTACCCCCTTTAAATACACTGTGTTTCAGTCGATCTCATATATATCAACCTAATCCATTTGGGCGCATTAGGGTTTTTACCCCCCCCCCAACACCAATCCCTGAAACTTCGCTATGCGCAGTTTTCGCAAGAGAACCTTCGCATTCGTTTTTTCTTCCCAAAAGGAATAATTGACATGAATTCGACATTCAAGGTTGTTTTCAACAAGGCGCGCGGCGCCTTGATGGTTGTAAATGAAGTTACGTCCTCCGTGCAGGCCAAGGGCACGAAGACGGTCGTGGCGGCTGCCGTCGCGACGATGATCGCCGGCGTGGCCGGCACGGCGATGGCTGCCGAATGGGAGGTTGCTCCCGAGGGCCTCGAGGCTGCAACCGACACGGTCATCACCGACGCCAATTGGGCGGCCATCAAGGACCAGAACGCGTTCGAGCTGACTTCCAGCGACAAGGAAGCCAAGAAGTCCTGGGCCAGCGTTGCCAAGGATCAGACCTTTGACAAGACTCTCTGGGTTTCTGGCGCTGGCGCCAAGGCTCATGCGAGCGGTTTCGGCGTCTCCGGTGAAAAGGTCAAGTTCACGAACAAGGGCACGATCTATGTGACGTCCGGTAAAGATGGCGTGAACTATCAGAACGACGCCATCTGGGCTGGCAACGGCGCGACTGCCATCAATGAAGGCAAGATCGTCGCCAAGGATGCCTACGGCATGCGCGTCGGTACAGGTGACACGGCTTCCAAGATCGTCAACAACGGCTCCATCTACGTTGAATCTACGGGTGCCGGCATGGAACTCGGCGGCGCCGCCAACTCTGAAGCCGTCAACAACGGCCTCATCAGCGTGGGTGATGTGAACACTGAGAGCAAGCAGGCTGAGTTTGGCCACGGTGTCCTCATTCAGGACCAGACCGGCGCCAAGTTCACGAATAACGGCACGATTACCGCCGGCAAGGGCGCTTCCGCCATCGAAGTGAAGGGCAACGTCAACAACACGGCGCTCAACTTCGGCGCCAAGTCCGATGTCAACGGCCTCGTTCATCTCGCCGCTGGCACGACCACCCTTACGTTCGACGCCACCGTCGACACGATGAAGATCAAGACCGAGCAGCAGAAGGACAAGGCTACTGTCGCCGCACATCTTGTGCTGAAGAACAACGCCAACATCACGCTCGAAGACGGCCAGAAGTCCACCTACGAAACCGTGACCCTTGACGACTCCCGTCTGAACGCCTCCATCTGGAGTGCCGACAACACCTTCAAGACGGTTACCGTTAACGAAGGCAGCATCTTCAACATCACGAAGCTCAACTCCCGCGTCGACCTGAAGTCGGACGCCGACCTGCCTAAGGATCAGCTCCTCATCGCCCGCGACCAGAGCTTTACGTATGACCACGCCCAGATGCATGTCGCCGGCAAGGTCTTCACGGGCAACCTCAAGGTCGGCACGTTGGATCAGAAGGGTACCGTCACTCTCAAAGGCGGCGAGCACAACTTCTCCAAGCTGACCGTCGGTGCCAAGGAGAGCGCCTTCAATCTCGGTGAAAAGGCCGTCGTTACTGTCGGTGGCCTCCACCTTTATCACGGTAAAGATCAGGCAGGCAAGGTTGTCGTCAACGATTCCACCCTCATCAACACCGGCGTCCTCACGTTTGAAAAGGCTGATAACACCTATAAGTCCGAAGGCAAGCTTGAACTCGCCAACGGTACGTTCCAGACTGCCGCCGCCGACTTCTTCAAGAAGAAGGAAGCTGCCGCTGCTGAGGCCGCAGCCCAGCCTGAATATGAAGCGACCGGCAACCAGGCCTTCCTTGCAGGCAACGGTACTCTCAACCTGACGTCCGACGCCTTCGAATACTCGCTCGCCGACCTCGAGAAGGCTCAGAACCTCATCGACAGCAACAATGCGATCAGGATCGTCTTCGCCAACGGCACGCTTAAGCTCGGCGAAGGCGAAAAGCTTGATGCAACGTCTGTCAGCGGTCGAATCCTCGCCCCGTACACCGGCGAAGCGGACACGGACGGTTCCTTCGCCATCACGGATAGGGCCACCGTCGGTGCGATCGACTTCTCCAAGATGACGGACAAGACGGCCAAGAGTGTTGCCCTGAATAACGGCGATAACACGCTCACGCTCGCCGGCAATGGCGGCGACGTCTTCAAGAACCTCGGCGCCACGGTCGCTACTGTCGAAACGGGCAAGCTCGTCCTCGGCACGGCCGGCAACTCCGGCAACGTGAATGTTGACACGCTCAAGGCCACCGAACTCACGGTCGCCGGCGACTTCACCGCCCGCGCTGTTGACGCCACCAAGGCTGATATCGACGGCATCCTGACCGCCAACTCCGTCACGACCACCAACGGTGCTACGGTCACTGGCGCTCTCGTCCTCACCGGCAACGTCAAGAAGGACGTTTCCGAGCTCACCGGCAAGGTCACCGTCACTGACCGCGGCGTTCTCACGACGAACCGCGCCGCCGGCCTCGCCTACGCTGCCGACTATGCCGACGAAGATCTCTCCGTCGCCTACGTCGACCGTCAGCTCAAGCTCGCCGAAGGTGCCGTGATCAACATTGGTGAAGCTCCCGCGACCGGCGCCTTGGCCGCCGCTGCCACCACCGACCGCACCGTCAACGTCAACGCCAACGGCATCTACGGCATTAACGCCGCCAGCTTCCTCTACACGGGCAAGCCCGCCGCGGAAGCCGACCTCTCCGTCTTCGGCAACAGCACGGCCCTCAACCTCAACGGTGGTGAAGTTGAAATCCTGAACATCACCAAGCTCGGTCAGATCGACCTCGGCGGCGCGATCACGAACACCGCCAAGATCGATATCGACACCGACTCCATCTATGTTGTCGTCAACGATAAGGGCGTTGATGCCGCCACCGGCGTCGTGACGCTCTCCTACAATGACGGTCTCGTCGCCGACAAGACGGTTGACGCCCGCCTGAAGGACGCCTTCACGAAGGGTGTCGGCGCCAAGGAAATGGCCATCCTGTCCGCCCTTGACACGCCCGCCTTCTTCAACGATGAGACCGACAAGTTCACCGCTGACGGCAACAAGGCTCTTGAACAGGCCACGGGCGGCAACGCCACGGCCGGCGTTCTGAACGTCGCCTACGACGCCAACGCCCAGGTCACCGACGCCATCGTCCGCCACCAGCTCTCCGAGCATGCCGGCATGGGCGTCTGGGCCGACGTCTTCTACGCCAAGAACGAAGCCAAGGAAATCTACGGTGACTTCGGCTACTCCGCCGACATCTACGGTGGCGTCCTCGGCTTTGACTACACGGCTGCCTGCGGCGGCACGCTCGGCGCCGCCCTTACGGTCGGTACGGCTGACGCTGACAGCGAAGGCGGTGTTCTCTCCACCTCGCTCAGCTCCGACTTCGTCGGTCTCTCCGTCTACGCTTCGAAGGACTTCTCCGGTCTCAACGTCAAGGCTGACCTCGGCTACATCGACTTCAGCAATGACTTCACGGGTCTCGGCGACGCCTCCGACGCCACGACGATCACGTTCGGTGTTCGCGGCGACTTCACGGCCTACCAGAACGGCGCCTTCTCCGTCGTTCCGCACATGGGTCTTCGCTACACGCGCATCGACACCGATGCCGTGGCCTTCAACGACGAGCAGAACATGAACGTCCTTGAAGCCCCGATCGGCGTCAAGTTCGCGGGCACGTTCGAAGCCACCGGCTGGAAGCTCGTCCCGTCCTACGACTTCACGATCGTTCCGCAGCTCGGCGACAAGGAAGTTGAAGCCTTCGGCACGGCCGGCGACATCACGATCCTCTCCGGCGGCCTCTTCAACAACGTCCTCGGCGTTGAAGCGGTCAAGGACAACATGTCCTTCGGTCTGAACGCCTCCTATGGCTTCGGCCCGGACGATCGCGCCAACACGCAGGTCAATGCGAACTTCCGCTACCACTTCTAACGACCTGATGTTCCGGGGCCCTCGGGCCTCGGACGACAGGCTCACTTGAAGTCAAGGCCCCGCATCCTTCACCGGATGCGGGGCCTTTTTCTGTCTCGATCAGCAACGCCCCTTGCTCTGCCTCAACGCCTCATCAGCGTCCCTCTTGCGTTTGAATACGGTTCGGAAATCATACCGTCCCGCATTTCGCGTTGCTTTTAGGTAGACTTCGGAAAAACCCCCGCACGTCCTCAGACTTGTCAATCGACGTGCCGGGCCAAAGCTTAGATAGAGGAGAAAACCATCATGATCAACCGCCGCCGCTTCATCCAGGCGTCCGCCCTGCTCATCGCCGGCACCTCCACGCTCGCCCTCACGGGCTGCGGAAGCTCCAAAACGCCTGAAGACGTCGCCTGCGCCTTCGTGCGCGCCCTTTACCGCGGTGATGCCGCCGAGGCCACGAAGTTCTTCCACGTTCCCGCCGACGCCAGGGACGCCGAGGTGAAGATCGCCGAAGCCAAGATCAGCGAAAGCGCCGCCCAGGCCAAGGACTCCGCCACGAAGCAAGGCGGTCTTCGCGACGTCTCCATCATGGAACCCGTCGCCAAGGAAGCTGTTGAGACCGGCAAGTGCCGCGCCCGCGTCAAGGTGGCCTTCGGCAACGGCTCGAGCAAGGTCGAGACCGCCCAGCTCATCAAGACCGAGAAGGGCTGGCTCGTCACCTTCGGCCTCTGATTCCACTCTCATGAATACCCGCACGGCGGCTCTCCTCACGGCAGCCGCCGTTCTCATGTCCACAGGGACCGTCCTCATGCATGAGGACGTCAAGGGTGAGCTCATCGAAGTCGCGACGGTGCTTCTTCCTGGGCTTCAGGAGGCACCGTCCGCCGAAGTCCCCACGGGCGTCACGCTTGACGAATTCGCCCCCTGCGGCAGCCTCAGGACCGGCGATCTGGTCTTTCGCAGGGGCTTCGGAACGGAGAGCCGCCTCATCATCGAGGCTCAGGGTCCCAACAGGGCGCCCTTCTCTCACGTCGGAATGGTTGTTTCCGAGCATCCCGTGATGATCGTGCACGCCACGACATCCGACGATCCGGCACACCCAAACAGCGTCATCAGCTCCAGCCTTCCTGAGTTTCTCTCCATGGGCGACAGGGCGGGCGTTGCGAGACCCGCTTGGAGCGATGCTCTCAAGGCGGCAGCTGCAGGACGTGCAAGAGGCATGACGGGCGTAGCCTTCAGACTTGTGCCGGACGATCCCGATGCACTCTACTGCACGACGCTAATTGAAAAGTCCTTCGAGCCTGATCTCAAGCTTGACCTTCCCCGCGACGTCGTCAAGGTCCCCGTTGTGGGCGGCTCGTATCTCTTCCCTGCCGCGCTCTGGGAGGCGGACGGCATGACGCATGTCTGCATGATCGGGAAGCAGGAGACGAGCAAGCCGTGACTCTCGTCGTCCGAGCCTGTAGAATCTTCGGACCATCTCAGAATCAAAACCAACCAGGCAATCATTTCTATAAAGGCCCTCATGCAGTTCGGCTTTCCCCGAGATCGACAGCTTCGCTACGCCGACTTCACCAGGCTTCGTCCCGCCCAGAAGCGCGGGCGTGCAGCCATGTATCTGAAGCTCGCCACGCTCTATACAAAGTACTGCCGCACGTACCGTCCCAAGTTCTTCAGGACCGTTGCGATGGTGGCCGCCGTGCTTGGCGCCGGCGCGGTCATGCAGTCCGCGCACATGATGCCCGACTGGATTCCCGTCTGGTTCCTCGGCGTCCTCGCCTGGAACCACTCGGTGGTGCGTGCACCCGACCTGCACCCGAACGTCCTCTTCTTTCTTCGTGATGCGGGCGCCACCACGGCCTCGAGCATTCCTGCCGACCTTCTTCGTGACAAAGGACCGCTCCTGATGCTCATCTGGGTCGTCACGGGCTACATGTCCGGTGAATGGCTGAGCCTCAATGCGGGCATGACGGGCTTCATCCTCATGACCTTCTTCGTCTCGACCTTCCGCATCATCCGCATGATGAACGGCAACCTCGAGGCGTTTGACCTCGTGGGCGAAAAGGTGATGGAGATCGCCGAGGATGCCAGGGCGGATCTCGCGGCGCAGGCGCGCGAGGAACAGGCATGACGGGAGGACGAAGACAGCTGGTCGGCCAGTTGAGGATTTGCGTCCCATGCATTTCAACTGCCATGTGATAAATGAATCTGGTCAGCCTCGCCGAACGCCAGTCCCGAAAACGAGAAGAAGGGCAACCACACTAAACAACCTCTCCACTGAAGTGGGAGGGTTTCGATACAGTCGAGGCTTTTCGCCTCGGGGTTGCCCCCGATTTGCCGTCACTCCGACCACGAAATCCTTGCTGACGCAACCCTTGTA
>OGUD01001237.1_pt1 | contig 13634 bp, 16 predicted proteins | sample 1573671 | NCBI WGS metagenome assembly OGUD01 (sample SAMEA2582065, study PRJEB24529) | metagenome | biome: Human gut stool | place: China | collected 2011 | reverse complement strand
AACACCGGCAATTATAAACCGGCAGAGATCGTTCCGATTCATGTGATCCGGGAAAGAAAAGTATTTTACAATACAGTTTCCGCCGGTACCGGTTCTTTCCTTGACAGCGACGAATATGAGATGTTCTCCTCTCCTGACATTCCGGAAGCTGCAACCTTCGGCGTATATGTAGATGGTGACAGCATGGAGCCTAAATACCATAATAAGGACCTCATCTGGATTGAACAGACAGCCTGCCTTGATGATGGCGAAATAGGTATCTTCTATCTTGATGGAAATGCATATGTGAAGAAATTTCAGAATAACAGACTCGGAACCTACCTTATATCGCTCAATAAAAAATATGCTCCGATTTCGGTTACAGAGAACAGTTCTTTCAAGATTTTCGGCCGTGTCCTTTCGTAAGTCCTGTTTTTTGGACACTTGATCGGATAGGATTATCATAGCAGGACAGACCTGAATTATTCTGATTTTGGAGGTACGCATATATGAACACTGATATGGATATAGACATAAACGCTGTTACAGGTACAGACACCATTACCTGCAGACTTGTTGAAGCCAGAGCAGATCTCGGTATCACACAGAAGGAACTTGCCACTGCAACCGGCATCAGTCTGAAAACGATTGCCAATATCGAAGCAAAACAGCATATCCCTTCCCTGCTTTATGCCATGAGAATTGCAGACTTTTTCCATAAGCCGGTAACAAGCCTGTTCTGCTATCACCCGGGCGTACAGCAGACACCAGCTAAAGGAGATGATCCGAATGAACAATAAGAAACAGTTGGATTTCCAGACCATCGCTGTTGATTTTGACGGTACCCTGTGTTACAGCAAATGGCCGGAGCTCGGCCAGCCCAACCAGGCACTGATCGAATATCTCCAGGAATGGAAACGTAATGGCAACAAACTCATTCTCTGGACCTGCCGCGCCGGCGAAGCTCTGTCGAAAGCTGTCGAATGGTGCCGGGAACAGAATCTTGAATTTGATGCCGTCAATGACAACCTTCCGGAAATCATAGAATTCTACGGACACAACAGCCGCAAGATATCCTGCGACTACTATATTGATGACCGGATGCTGCTGCCGGAAAATTAAGTTTCCCTTTTAAACCACTGTCTTCAATAATGATACTTTCTTTTATATCTTCAGGTAGCTTACTTGCATTTATTATATTTTCAACATCTTTATGTAAATTTCCCTCATCTCATGGGCTTAATATTATCGTTAATCCCCTAAATAATTCCGGTTTTAATCGTAAATCTATATACTCCCATCCTGGCTTCTGATCCCCTGAAAGTGCACAAAGAATCCTTGTCTCTTGTTCATACTCCCATGGGTTAGACTTTTGCTTTCCTAATACTGTTGGATCAAATCCTTTTATACTTAACGCTGGCATATTTTGATTCATAATTCTTCCAAACTCGACATTTGTATTCCCGTCATATGAAGATGTAAAAATATCATCCTTACATGATACATACTCAACATCAAACATTAGCAATGCATCTATAAATCCCCTTAAGTCATAGTCGCCAATATCTGAACCACAGCTATTATTTATTATATTTCCTAGCTGTTCTGACATAAAAGCACATTTTTTATTATCTGCTACTAATGCATAGTCTGTATATACGCAATTTTCAAAATTCGAGGCAAAATTGTTAAATCGCATCATAATCTTATTTTTTCTAACTTTTTTACCATAGTACATCCAAAACGGAACTAACTCATGATCCGATTGACAAAAACAAGTAATAAATCTACCTTTTGCAAAATCTTTGACACCAACTCTTTCCTTTTCCATTGGATCATTTAAATTTGCATTAGCTAAACTACTACTTCTTAGTGTCATATTTTCAAATATTAATTTTAATGTACCTATATCTGTAGTGTAAGTCATACTTGAATGACTTTTAGCTGCTTCAGATATATTTATATTTAATTTATTCGGATCAACATCTTTAGCAATTGGTTCACCAAAAATAATTGATGCATCATCCAAATTAGAAAAAAATTGCTTATCACCACATTTAATTATAATTTTTTTCCCATATACATTACCTTCTGCAATATGCTTCCGTTCATCTCCCTATCATTAGTATTATATCCGTTTTCTACCAATGATATGGTTTTAATATCATTTCTTCATCACTTATCTCATCCAAGTATTTACCTATAACTGCTTCAACTCTCTTTTCATCTTTAGATTCCAAAACTTCACTTAACTTATCAATGTTTTTCATATATATATTAGAGTGTTCTTCATAGGGCGATAACGACCTCATTACATTTGAGTCTCTCCTGCAAAACACATATAACGAAATATTATCATTGGTTTGCACTCGCCACTGCGTATATTGTCCTTCAAATACTACCACCTTAATACTGCTCTTCTCAAATGCTTTATCTTCAACCACATCAACATTGGATGGTATAATAACTACAGATGCATTTTGACAAGAAATAAATGCATGATTATTAATATGTGTTACATCGTTATCTATTGTTATTATCTGACCATCTTCTTGATATGTTAATAATCTATGGTAGATAATCATATTCCCAAGTTTTTTACAATCATGGAATATGGATATCTGCTCAAAATTGTAGATTGGTGGCCATATTATTTCAGAAAGTTCCTGACAATCATATATAGACTCATCTGAAAACCAGCATCTATCCTTTGCACAAAATTCTATTTTTTTAAGTTCATTACAATTATGTATCATTCCCGTTGAAAATCTATTTACTTCCGGTGCAAACGTTATTACTTCTACTGATGAATTTTCAAATGCATTCGTTGCAACAGCTTTACAATTTCCAATATACACATCTCTTTCACTTCCCGTATAAGTAATCAGGCAATCTTCTCTTGAAACCCATACCCCATCCATTGGTTTATTCCAACAGTCTCTTTCATCCTGTCGAATTGGAACAAGTCCTGAATTATCAATAATCTCTTGAGCTGTTTCAAATCCAAAATAATCCTCATTTTTTATATCAGTCATAGCAGTAAAAAAATCACTTATTTTCTGATATTTCAAATATTGTTTTGGTGCAACATAAATAATAGGTTTAGGAAATACACCTTTTTCCTTAAAATTCTCATATAACTTACAATTATCTTCTCCTACAAACTCTAATGTATAGGGTAATACGACTCTCTTAAATCTACATTTTCTAATATTATTCAATGCATCACTTTTTATCCCTATCAAATTATATCCCTTTATTTTTTCTGGAAATACAATTGTTGCACTCATTTTTCTTATATTTTGATAAAATTCAGCATTTGTAACAATAATACCATTATCCGCTAAAACATACTCTATATAACCATTATTATATTCTTTCTTATATATGGTCTCATCCTTTTCAGATATTATGTTATTAAATTCCTCCCCAACCAATGCCTCTAACTCACTTATTCTTCCGCATATACTTGCCACAACAGTAAGTGCCCTTCGAGAAACATTTGATGCAAGACCACAATTATTTTCAAGTTTCTTTTCACTTAAATATATTGCATGCTGTAAATTATTTTCTTCTTTAATGATATTTATAATATCTTCATCATATGCATCTAGAAGTGCTTTCTTCAAAGCATTATCTTCATGAATACAATCAGACAATATACCTATAAACCTTTTGCGATCTTTCAACACATCTGGATATTCGTTTATAATATCAACTACCAATTTCTGTTCTTTATTCAATGATAGATACACTCCTCAATTTCACTAACCATTAACTTATAAAAATATTTATCACTCAAATTTTACTGTCCAACTTCTAAATGGCAATACTAATCTCATCGCTTTCATATCTATATGCTACTTCATAATGTGGTGGAAAAGGAACATCCATATCTTCATCAAGTAATTGATATGATAATCTACATTCTATTGACTTATATTTGTCTATTCCATCAGGAATTTTACTTTCATATATAAAATTAAATTCTTGTTGTCCCTTTTTCTTTTTGTCTAATTCATAAGATAACGTATGCTCCAAATTTACGTAGCCTTCTATTTCCGTGTTTATAAATTGAAATTTTGCTCTTTTATCTGTTTTGTTTTCAAATATAAACTTTAGTACTTTTGTTTTTCCTGTATTTGAATATAAAACATCTTTCCATCCTTGATAAATGACACAAACATTACTATCTTCATATATAATCCCTTTTTCATATGGCTTTACAGTATCTCTTCTTTTAACTTTTGTTTTGCTAAATTCTAATCTAGGACAATTCTTATTATAAGCTATGCACCAAATATTGATTACTTGATATGCATTTTGCTGAGCTGTTCCAAAATTCTCTTCCATCATTTTGATATATTTATGTACATCCGCGTTAGTAACATGCTCATTCTTTGCTATTTGTTTTTTGGTATCAATTTCAAAGGATTGAATAATTAAATTAATTTCTAAGACATTCTCCGGTGCTATATCTTTAAGCATGCCCCTTAGCTTTGTCTTATTATTTAGTATATCTGGATACTTTTTTATTATCTCTTTTAAATCAATATTAGACATTAATTTTCTCCTCTCACATATGTAAGTCCAAAACATATACCATAGTCATCTATTCTTACTAAATTATCATCTGCAGATCATATAATTAAATTTTAAGACTTGTCTACTTTTATTTAGTAAGTATTGTGTATCACAGACCATTACTATTTTTATTTCATTTATTCCTCATCAAAATTGCCCATGTATAATGTGTATATCCTACCAATCTTATTTAAGCTCATCTCATAATCAACTTCTATAGGGGTTCCAGGTCTTGGAACCGTTTCTGGCCGTTGTGTATATATTAGCGATTTGTTTACCAAGTACTGTGCCATCATAGTTATATATTTTGCCCAGCATTTCTGCTCTTCAATTTTAACCATTTCATCTGCAATTACCATTGCCTTTCCAAAGGTTTTAAATAACTCAATAACCATTTCGCTAATTCCTAATTTAATCTTATGCCCATTCTTAATCATAATAATTATCAACTTTGACCGCTATCTTTAAACATTCCGGTATTTTCTTATAATAATCACCATTTCCAATATTATATTCTTTATTAAAATCTTTAATATGCATAGGGTACATCTCAATGCCAAAATACTCTCTTATAAGTTGTGCTTCCACCCTGGAAATTCTCCCATCACTAGCCGATAAACAACACAAGAACGACATTAACTCAAACTTAAGAATATTACAGAGTTCACCTTTTGCATCCGCTTTCTCCATTATTTTTACCTTTTCATCAATCATATTGAAAATCTCACATGTCTTTTCAAACATCTCTTTTAATTCTATATGCATAGTATACCTTCATCCTTTTAATTACCCCTAATACTTCTATAATTCAATGTTACATTTTCAACTATTCGTAAGTTATCTCCATACTTACAATTTCATTTGGTCCTGTAGAATCAACAAATCTACTGGTGTTTAATTTCATGGCATTCGCAACCTCACCATATGCCTTGCTAACTAATTCTTGAAATTCTATAAATGATAAATTTGTAAACTGATCATCTACATTTCTATTAATTTTAAAATATAGGCAAGATTTTTTCTTTTTAAGACCATTCTCTATATATCTTTTCAATCTTTCATAATTTGATACAAAACCCGCTGCCTTAATAATATAATTATATTCAATTGCTTTGCAATCCGGGATCATCTGCAAATTATCCGGTTCATAGTCCGGAATATCACTATTTCTAAAATTAAAGTAGTTATATCGCATCATACCTGGGTGAAGCACTTTACCCATATCCATTGTAACGTCCAAATTGTAAGACCAATCATTTAATTTAACTATATTCCAAGCATGCTCATTTCCATCATATTTTCCAGAAACAACAATGCACTTTACATCCAATAAATTAAGCAAAAGTTTTACCGTTTTTGCAATTCCTTCACATACTGCTTTATGTTCCACTAATGCTCCATACACAGTATACGGTTGTATGTTCGATTTATCATTACTATTTTCATATTTAATATTATTAATAATAAAATCATGCACAAAAACTTCTTTTTGAAAATCTGTCATATTTTGTAATCCAGGTACGGATAAAATCTTATTAACCTCTGCTTCTATCTGTTTACGGTATTTTCTTTCCGTTTCTGCATCGCACAATGTTGTCATCTTTATTTTTGATTTATCATCGCTTACAGCATGCCGCATAGCATATTCTCCAACAGAAAATATAAATGGATTATCCCATAAAACACAATGATACACCCATCCAACATTATTATCGTGAAGATTAACTTCTGGTACTTCTACATATTGTTTATACTGCATAATCCCAGTATAAATAGCTTTGTAGATTTTTTTCTCTCTTTCATTCAATTTTTCATAGTAATACCTTGTCGTTATCATAACGTTTTCCACCATAAAAGCGGAGCCACCTGTAAACAGATGCTCCGCTTTTATCACTCTTTCTCAAAATATGCAAATACTACTGTGATATCGTCACCGCACCCCATTTTACTTGTTTCTGATAGCCATACCTCTAAATTATTTTCCACCACTTGCGTTCCTTGTTCTTTAATTAAATTAAAATAATCAAAACAAGTTTTTTGGAATTCTTTATCGTTTGAATGACTATTTAACCACCCATCTGTTGATATAATATACAAAAAAGGAAGCTCGGAAACACATTCAAGTTTTATGACTCTAGTAATTACTTTTTTCCATGAATTTGGTTTTGATATTGAATGTGTCTCTACTCCTAAAATTTTATCTCCTTCTATTACCGGCAAAACTCCATTTTTATCAACATACGTGATATCTCCATCTCCCAGTTGAAGAAAGAAAGCAAACTCTTTTGTAATTAGCATCCCTAAAAGTGTTGTTCCATACTGTTTCCAAATTGCCTCTTCATCAATATTTCCACTTTCCTTTTTAGGGATATTTCTTTTAGCTAAATTAGCATGATAAGTTAATATTCGCTTATCCCATTCACTTACAATATGCTTTGCAATTCTTGCAGTTTCCCCTTCACAATTAAGTGAAACAAACAAATCCGACATATTATTCTTATATTTTGCAGCATACTCTGCCATAATATCGCAAAATACATTTGCCGCTGTTTGAGATCCCGTCTTACTATACGGACATGATTCACTTCCATGTCCATCTGCTACAGCAATGAGTTTTATATCTTCAGATATATCTTTATAAAACTGGTTATTTCTATCATGTTTATGAATGCCATCTATAATCAGATAACTATCCTGACGTTCAATACCACGTCTTATGTGAGATTCACCTCTGACCGATTTTCCAAATATTATTGGTGTCATAGGTCACCTCCATTTTACCAAACATCGTCTGTATCATCAGGCTCAGGAATATTATCCATGTCAAGAATAAGAGGACCATTACCACCAGATGATGTATTATTTGTTACCGGTGAATTATTATTAGCTGCAACTCCATTTTCATCATTTACACTTATTGGATTTGGAATTCTATCTTCTGCACTATCTGAAACACCTGATGATACAGCTGATACCGCTGTTGATGCCCATTTTATCATTTTCGCAAGCATTTTTGCATTATTTGCCTGAAGAACCAATTCTCTATTTCCAGTAAATTCTAACAATACATCATCGTCTGCATCCTGACCTATAGAAATTGCTATTCTTACTGCCTTTTTAGCCCATGGAAGTTTCTGAAACTTTGCTAATGATTTTTTATAATCATCTGTTGGCTGACCATCTGAGAGAAGTACTATAACAGGAGGTAATGCTCTTTCCCCCATTTGCTTTACATCCAACTGTGCTGCTAAAAGATCAAATGCCTTGCCTAAATCTGTAACTCCTGCTGCCTCAAGGTCTTCCCATATGTAATCTTCCACTCTTATGGGATTCTCTGTCACCCACGAAGCTCCTGTAGAAAATTTTAATGTACGAATCATCAACTGTGCATTTGGATTGTCTGCCGCTTCATCAATCATCTCTGGCAACACACTTTGGATTGCATTATTCACTACTCCTATCTTTTCGCCCCACATAGAGCCAGAACAATCTACCACCCAAAAAAAATGTAATGGTCTACTAGCTAATTCTCCACCTGGTCTTGCAATTACATCTGACATCTTATTATCCTCCTTAATATTATTACACTTTATTCAAAGATTCCGGACACTTGACCAAAATCAATTGTAACATCTTTAGCAATAGTTGCTGCCTTTTCACTTGCTACAGCAATCTGTGTACCATCCGATTTTATGTATGTCCAACTTTCTTTTGTCTTATTTCTTACACCCCATTTGGATGGATCCTTTGGATTCGCTACAACTTCTCCAACGACCGTTTTCATATCATAATCTCCAAAAATATGATGTGAATATAATTTTGTACTTGATGTAATCGGAATATGAATTGCCTTTTTCCCTTTCCCAATAACTATCTGTGATCCCACTTTAATATTCTGCTTACAATTAGGATTCCAACATATATGTCCTGTTTTTCCTTTTACCTCATCATAAAAATTTTCAGCACCACAATTTTGGCAAATAACTATTCCACTCATCAATTTTGCAAAAGCTTCTAACCATTGATTTTCCGTAACACGCTTTGCTGGTGTATTCAATCCTACTGTAAATGATTGAATAAACAAATCTTTGATATACTGCGGATAGATTTCCCAATATATTAATGCATTGTCGTGATATCCCGGTTTTGGCCTGTTGCTATCATTATCTGGATCAAAAATAAATATTGGATTTGTTCCATATAGTTTTCTCATAGCAGCCGGATCCATACACTTAATTTTTGCTTCCTCTTTTCCTTCAAGAGGGTGACTTACCATTAACATATAGAATAGAAGAACTGCCAAAGAAAATCTATCTGTATTTCTCGAAGGCTTTGCCTCACCTCTGACTATCTCAGGTGCCATAAACCTAGGTGTTCCTTTAATTCCACCTTCTTTTGTATTATTTGGTGTAACATTATCATTATCACAAATTTTTACATCTCCAGTATTCGGATTAAAAAAAGCATTTCCAAAAGAAATATCTCTATATTGATATCCCTGCTCATGTAATTTAAGATATCCTTTAGTTAGATTGTAGCATGCCTTTACCAAATTTAAAAATGAAGGACTTGTCCTACACTTCATTAAATCAACAATTCCTTTATATTGTTTTTCACGAAGTTCCATAATATATCCAAAAGATTCCCCACTAACCTGGTAAATCAAATCTTCTGGCCACAAAAATAAATCATTTTCCTCATTTTTTGTTGGCGAACCTTTTTCTATTAACTTATCTAATATTTTCTTTTGATTATCTGTAGCACTTCCTTTGAAATACCATTTCAATGCATAATATTTAGAACCACATAATACATCATAAACTTCTCCTTGCCCTCCAGCACCCAGAAGTTTTTGAATTACATATTTGTTGCCACATTCTGAAGTCAATACAGTTCCTACTGTTAACTGTCCATCCATATCTGTCTCCTTTTAATTTACCTATCTACACCTGCATTAAATCCATCACCTTCGTAATCTACAAGTGAACCTGTCTTACCACACCAACCACATGTAAATGTTTCATCACTTTCATGAATATTACAATTTAATCCTCCGCAATCTCCACATATAACAAATCCTCTACTTCCACAGTATGAGCATCCCGGATATTTACTATCTAATCTTATTAATCCCTTCAATTTTGTTTTATCATATTTTTCTCTCTGGGCTGTACCATCTTTTTTTATTACAAATGCCCATGTTGCCTTCCATTCATTCTCATACTCTTCAAATCGAACACCAAATGCTCTTTGTCCTTCCTTACATTTACATAGAGCAATTTTTGCTTCTGGATAAAGCATCTCTTTACCTCCCTATTAACAGTTTTCTAGCTTTAATACATAATCAACTATTGAACCATCCGCCACTATCAATTCATATGTTTTATCTCCATACTGCAAAACAACAGCATTACTATAAGGCTCTATGGATGTTAGATATCTATGTTGTTTATCAAATGCATTCTGTGTAGCCTGAAAGATAACCCTTTTATTCATAATATAGAGAATTCCTTTCTGCTGCTTTATCTCTTCATATTCAATAGGACGTGTTATCCCTGTAATGTTTTAACTTTTCTAGCTCCTACACATTATTAGCACAAGGTATTGCATAAGCTCTCGCTTATTCTCTTCATCAATGCAACTTTCGTACTGTACCTTTGCACCATTATTTCTAAGCTGTCTGTTTATTTTTCTTACTCTGTCTGTCCTTTTCGAGAATAACTTCATACTCTGCAATAGCTTCAATATCTCCTGCTTCTGCCATTGCCTTAATTTCTGCACGTTTCTGATTTCTTCTCTGTGCCGACCTCTTAGATGCCTGTTTCTTTCTGCAAGCTCCTTTTCCTTGATAGCTTCCTCTGCCTGCATGGTTTTCATTTCTTCCTCACTAAGAGGAACAAATAATAATGATTACTTTGTATCTATATTAACAAATTACATTAAAAAAAGTGAACAACAGGTTCATTTTGCGCGAAAATATGATACAATATATATAATATTTTATCTATTTTTCAAAACAATAAGGAGGAGATTACAAATGAAAAACTGGAAACTTGGTTCTAAAATCACGCTAGGCATTACTGTTATTGTAATTATCTGTATGAGTCTGCTCTATGTCACTGCAAATAAAACCATGAAAGGTATGATGCAGGAGGCCGAATTAAATAATATGAAACATACTCTAAACGCTCAGACAAGTCTGATCAACGAATATGTATCACGTCAAGAGTCTATTCTTACTGCTTACAGCCAGACTCCCTGCATACGTGATTTTTTAAAAGAAACTAACAATGCGGATAAGCAGGAAATTGCTCAACGCTATACAGAGAACTATTACTCTAATCTGGATAACTGGGAAGGAATTTATGTTGGTGAATGGAATACACATATCATTGCACACTCCAATTCTAGTGTAGTCGGTATGACCACCCGCAAAGGAGACAGTTTGAAAGCTCTTCAGGATGCCATGGCACAAAGGAACGGGCTTTATAATGCCGGCATCATTGTTTCTCCTTCATCTGGTCAGCTTATTTTATCCATGTACTGCCCTGTATTTGATACCGACGGAAAAACAATCCTTGGATATGTAGGAGGTGGTCCATATGTCGAAGAACTTGAAAATCAGCTGAATGACTTGAAAAATGAAACAGATACCCTCCGTTACTACATGGTCAATATTGAATCGAATATGTATATTTTTGCAGATGATAGCAGTCTGATTGCTACAGACATTCAGGATGAAATGCTGTTAAATATTATTAAAGAAATCAAATCCGGTAAAACAGAAGGCAAACTAAACTACAGGGAAGATTCCAATTCTTATGTAGCAAGTTATCAGTCTATTTCAGAACATGGCTGGGCTATTATCTCCTACGACAGTGAAAAAAATATTTATGCAGATGCACAAAAAAATATGCGGGTTCTTGGAATGATCTGTATTATTTTTATTCTGGTTATCAGCATCCTGGCATTTGCCACTATCGCAATCTCTGTCAAACCATTACAGTATGTTGAGGATTCTATTATCCAGCTAAGTCAGTTAAAACTTCAAAAAAGCAAACGGCTTACTCCATGGATTAATACTAACAGTGAAATTGGAAAAATTGCTACCGCAATGAATTCCTTATATGATGCGCTTAGTGGAATTGTATCTACTCTGTCTGACTGTTCTTCTTCTTTGAGCAGTTCTGCAACAGCAATGCAGCATTCTTCTGAAACCCTGTTAAGCTGTGTAGCCGACAACTCAAGATCCACACAGATATTTGCTGAACATTCAGAAGACATCAACACTACCGTAAGCAATATAGGTCAGCAGATATCAGAAATGACAACGGTTGTTTCAGATATTGAAGAACGTATCCATCAGGGTAATACACAAAGCAATGAACTGCTTCAAAAAGTAGAAAAAATGCAGCATCTGGCAGATACTTCCATGGCCAATACAACTAGCCAGATTGCCCAGAATCAAAAATCAATTGAAAATGCCATGGGAAATTTACAATCCTTAATGCGGATTGATGAAATGGCATCGCAGATTTTAGATATTACCAGTCAGACAAATCTTTTATCATTAAATGCTTCTATAGAAGCTGCCAGAGCCGGTGAGGCCGGTAAAGGATTTGCTGTAGTTGCTGGAGAAATCGGAAACCTTGCATCTGATTCTTCCAAAACTGCTACTGATATTCAGGCTATTTGTAATGAAACCAAAGATAACATTTCCCATGTCAAGGCTTGTTTCGATCAGATAATTTCTTTTCTGCAAAATGATGTGCAGGCACAATTTACAGAACTTGCTGCTGAAACAAAAGATTACTACAGGTCTATTCAGGAAATACAGGCTATTATATCTGAGATTGCAGACGGCTCTGAAACATTTGTCAATACTGTCCAAACCATTCAAAGCCAGATTAGTTCTATTTCCGATGTTCCTGATTCTGACCATATCAGCAGTGCGGAAATTTTAGAAAAAGCTAAACAGACAGAAGAAACAACTCAGGAAATGTCTGTTATTGTAAATCATAACAAAGAAAATGCTTTAGAAATCAACCATGTTGTAAAACGATTCTCATAAATAATAATTTTCTGCTTTACCAAGGGTACTCTTGATCTTCAACAGTACCCTTATTCTATTTGCTCCGCAAACTGGAATTTATAACCTTCGCTGTGCAACAATTACGGTATAGTTTTTGGTATCATATGTAGCTCCTGTTTCTCTAAAACCATTTTTGTGCCAAAAATGTTCTGCTTGAGGATTCCCTTTTACCCAACCGAGGCGTACATTCGCCATCCCAATACGAACCAGATAGGCACACAGGTCATTGATAATCTTGCTCCCTGTTCCAGTATTCTGTATGGACACATCCGTCATAAAAAAACCAATAAAGGCTGTTAATTCATCCGGATAGGCCATGATGAAATCCATCACAGCAATCAGTTTTTCCCCATCATAAAATCCCAGATAGTACTTATCGCACATTTCCTTGTTGGGTGGGAGCACACTCATATCATTCATAATGCTCTGTTCTGATACAAACGGCGGACAGTATTGATAGTATAAACTGTTTTTACAGCACAATGTGTATACTTCCGCTGCATCATGGGAACACATCTTTCGAACAAGGTATTGATTTGAGAATAAAGAAATATTCATTTTCCTTCTCCTCTCCAAACATTTAAATCCCGACTTAACTTTCCATCAATTTAATTGCTTCATCAACAGATACATATGTAGCAAATCTATTTGGCCACATCTTATCATTGTAATACTTATAGGTTATTTTTCCAGTCATATGGTCGTTATCAAACGTTAAATTTGCCCTATTGTGGAAAAATAACTTTATATCCTCTTGCAAAAGCAGACTCTTCATCACCGATTGAAAATCCTGTTTCTGGTACATCATAAAAAAGAGAACTCATGCTTCTTTTGTGAGTGAACTCACATGAAACATAATTTCTCTATTTTCATATCCTATACATTTATTATAAACGTTTCCTGGGGGAATCGAACCCTCAACTGCCCCTTAGGAGTAGACCCGATACGACATCGGGAAGTGGCATCTAATGCTTAAAAA
>OGUD01001224.1_pt1 | contig 13757 bp, 15 predicted proteins | sample 1573671 | NCBI WGS metagenome assembly OGUD01 (sample SAMEA2582065, study PRJEB24529) | metagenome | biome: Human gut stool | place: China | collected 2011 | reverse complement strand
CGTACTGCATAAAAGAAAGACTTCCCGGCCCAGCAGGTTTGCCGTATAAAAATGGTATCCGGCGGTTATATTGACCGGGAACATATTCAAGACCTCTCTTCCAATAGCTTAACTCTATAGCCTGTAATTCCAATATATGCTCATATAGCATTGCATTAAGTTCTTGCGACTGCGGATGGTTGATTACTTGGGCACCATCCTTACTCCAACATTCCGGCTTTAGATAGACATTGGTTTTAAAGTATACCTTTCTCTGATTCAGATAGGCTTCTATTTGTACAAGGGCTGTCCCCTGTCGGTTTAACTTGTTTTGCCGGTTATAAACTAAACGATATCTGATCTTCTCTAACATACTCAACTTTTTGTTTTTAAAGTTAAAAAAATTCTTCTGCATTTACAAAATAAACCACAAAAATTGTTCTGGGGGAACTCTTGCCTACTGCAAGTAATGAGAAGAAAGGATTAATGCCAGCAGGAGGAGTATCAAGAATCCCTTCTTTTCGATACTCATCTGATAATGTGTATAAATTGGAGTATCCATTTTATGGCATTGTCGGTGGGCATTCAGACAGGGCCAACACAACTTCTTTATATGTTATGGAAGTAGATCGAATTTATAAGATTTATGCTACATCTGGTAATACTATTTCTTTCAAAAAAGATAGTGATGGAAATGTTTATGCAAGTGGTGGCGATGGTGGCTTTAAGTTTTATATTATCCCTTTCAATGGAAGGACTGTAGAAGTGTATAGCGGGGATATATCCAATTTTGAACAAATTAGCGTTCTATAATAGTTGACACTTTTTCTTTTATTGAAGCGACCTGGGGGAACTCTTGGGAAATCCGAAGGGAACAAAATCGTTTTCTTCATGGAGTGAATTTACGGATTTTGTAAATGAAATGCCTATAAAAACAATTCAACCTTTCGTTTCCGATTTCAATGCTTTTGCTGGAGAAGGATTCTATGGTAATGTCGTTCAAGGATTGGTTATAAAACAATTAGAAGATGTTGTTTTCATCTTCGGAATAGCAATAGACGGAACATTAATATTTAGAAAAAGGAATTATCCAGACGTTTCAACTTGGGAAGATCCTAAGATAATAATTCACAGTAATAATTGACATAAAATCTATTCGAAACGAGAGCTGGGGGGACTTTTCACTAGTTTGAATCTGTACCCTTTCATGCCACAACGTAAATTGACCACAGACGAAGAGGTAAATAGTGCAACTGCAAGCGGAATGTATCATGTGACCGGAGATAATGGAATTAGTGTTGTTCTCAATTATTCCATAATGATAGTTTTTAACGATGGACAAGGATATGTAATTCAAATGGCATTCCGCTTGGGAGCTGATGTTGCTGGTTTCAGACGTTGTTTGAACGGAGAGTGGGGAGATTTTAGAACTTTTGTATTGGCTTCTTAGAAACATGGATTACCTTTGCACCGCACATGGCGTTGTGCATATCAGGATCGGGTGGAACCGGCTTGTACCGGACCACCCGTTTTTTATACCCAAGAATCCCCCCAGCTCGGTATCATGGACTTTATTCTGTTAAGATTTTTTTCCAAGAAGTCCAATTATAATCGTTGTTTCCTCTTTTCATCCTAATCTGATAATTGGGGGTAATATTATCAATGGTACATAATATTTGTACATACCCACCCCTTCCTCCAGTACCATTATAAAAGATTAAAAGAGTCCCCCATATTCCAATTTCTGGTATAATGGTATAAAAACCACATTTTTCTAGGCCATCTAATATGGTGATATCCTTATATGATTCTATATTTATGACCCCTCTATAAATAAACCAATTTTTACTAATCAATCCATCATTTTCGGCCGTAGCTACTGGCAACAGTTCCCCCAGGATTGTAGCTAATTGCTGTTTTGTAACTTTTGCCACGTCATTTCCTTTTACAACCAACGCATAATCAAAGTCCGTCAACTGCGATACTTCATTTAATTTTTTATCTGCCATAATCGTATTTTTTTTAATTATTTATTACTACTTGATTTTCTACCACTTGAACATAGCCACCCGAAACAAGATTTTCCAAATCGAATGCCATGCCTATTCCACTGTCACGGATACAGAGATAAAGTACTTCCTTATCGGTGTAATACTTGCCTTCCTCCAGTACCATGTTATGTACCCAAGGTATAGGATCATCCAATGTACCGGAGTGTTCTATCTGCACAACCTTGTACAAGGATTCCGTACCCGTTCCCGGCTTCCAGTCCTCCTGCGGTGTATGTTTCTGTACAACCTCGTAGAGTGTACCATCATAACGGAACCGGAACGACACATCAACCTCCGTACCTATCAGATCCTCCCATGCCGGAAAATAGTCTTTCTTCGACAATGCTTCTTCTGTAGTAAGCCCGGCATTGTTGATATTCGCTGAGATATCATTGAGCAGCGTATCCACACGGTCAAGTGCTTCAACGTCTATAGCCGCCACATCAATAAATGACGTTTCGGCAATCATCTGCTCCTTCTGCTTCGATGTGATCTCTTTCCACACAGCCACATCCTCAGGGCTGTTTATTACTACCTGATTTTCAAATCTTCGTTCCGACAGAGGCATATCCTCGGCCTGTGTCAGATAACAATCATAACCTGCTTGTAATATCATATCTTTTACTCAATTAAATCCATACGTGTTATATACCAATGGTTGTTAAAGGCCTTCATCTCCAAAACATAAGGCCTTGCCATCTGAATTTCTGTTTTATTGTTATATGCTCCCGCCAGTCCGCAGAAATAGTTCGTAGACTTGTACTTGTCCGGGTTCTTAGCCACCCTTGATGTCATGTCTACTACAAACTCCAGTTTCAATCCATTCCATGATGATGCGGGAGGAAGGGTTATGGTTCCGCCAAGACCATCAGCGGAAAAGAATGTAGATCCCTGAGTGGAAGGATTCACAGTCATGTTGCCTTCCGAATCAGCCAGACTATCCATATCGCTTCCCGGTGAATAGGAGAGAGTGGCAGTGATTATACCTGTCACATTTGCCTTCGTGGCAACAAATTCACCCAGTTCATTCACCCGGTACGGAGCACTGCCCATATCCTTACAGGTGTCGTACCGGCTTCCTTGCTGCTTCCTCCTGTAAGACCGGCTACAACATTGTTATTTGAATCCTTTATTATCAACTCATTGCCTTGGACGAAATCAAGACTGGCGTTCTTGGCAATAATAAGACTGGTATAGATGGGGCCAACATTACTTAATTCCGTCCAGTAGGTAGTGTTGGTATAGGTTATAGAAGACGAAGATGTATGTGTTTTAATACACTTATAAACATCCCATCCGTCCACCGCACTATTGTTTCTCACCATTACGATATCAATATACCGCGTGCCGCTTGTAAGGGCTTCGTCATTTCTGTACGTTACCCCGGTTGTCCATTCGGAATCCCGTATGATACAGCCCTGTATTCCTTGTACGCCCTGATCTCCCTTATCTCCTTTGTCCCCCTTTTCACCATCATCACCCTTGTCGCCTTTTTCTCCGGTATCGCCCTTCTCAGCCCATACGTCATATTCGGCTGTATTCACTTCACCCGTCAGCACATAGCCACCGTCATTAAATGTGAACCGGTTGCCGGCATTATCCGTCCAACACCACAAGGGAGGATTCGTAGTGGATGCCTTGGCTACATAAGAGCCACCACCCATCGAAACGACACCCATCTTGGGAACGACCATTCCGGTCTTGAACTGCCCCATCTGGGTGTAACCCTCACCCTTGCTTCCTGTCACGCAGACAGGAGGAGTTTCCTCCGTAGTGCCGTCCGTATAGGTTATAAGACTTTTTGTCCAAATATAAGTCCCGTTCTGCCATCCCGGATAACTCGTAACCCAGCTTCCTCCGGTCTGTGTGGTGTTTGATGTGGAACGGTAGTAATATTCTACAATCGTCTTGATTCCCTTTCCACCCGATATACAGACCGGATCGGTTTCACTTGTAGTACCGTCACTATATGTGGTTAATGTCTTTGTCCATATATATTTCCCGTTCTGCCATGCAGGAGGGTCCGTCTGCCATCCGGTTGTCGGGGCTGTGGTATTGCTGTCGGATATCGCATACATTACATCAGCGTTGTCTATACCCAGTCCGTCAAACCCGTATTTCGCCCAGAGGGCCGGATCACTGAAATCACTCCATATACCATCCTTCTTCTTCCTTTCGGATATCCACTCGAATGGAAGAGACTCTGAAACACCTAACGGATCATCATGCCATCCGGAAGGTATGTAATCGTCAGTCTGTGACGTGGAAGGGGTGGCAGGTTTGTTCTCCGTAGTCGTATGAACAAATATCCTCTCATAGTCTATACCATCGCTTCCGTCCTTGCCGCTTTCAACCAGAAGCTCGTATTCTGCCGTATTCATCTCACCTGTCAAGCAGTAGCCACCGGCATTAAACGTAAACCGGTTGCCGGCATTGTCCGTCCAACACCACAAGGGAGGATTCGTAGTGGATGCCTTGGAAAGGAATGAACTTCCTCCCATTGTAACGATACTCATTTTGGGAACAACCAAACCGGAATACCACGGACCGCTATTGGTCACGCTCACACCGTCCTTTCCCGGTGTTCCCGTATCACCTTTAGACGCAATTTCCAGCCAGTCGCCGTTAGATCCCGGTACAGAGGACGAACCATCCTCATTGATACACGCCCACATGCTTCCGTTATAAGACAAGCTGTCGTAGTAATCATAATGTACGCCAGGTATATAGCCTTCCTCACGGAAATTCAAAGTCTGCACAGGTGTTCCATCCGGCTTTATCTGCTTGATGATACCTGTCATATATATATTATTCAGATACATGGAATAACCGTCCATGTTCAGTCCGAATATATTCAGATTGGAAAGGTCGCCATATTGTAGGGCAACATTGGCGGCGGATATCTCCCATGTATTCTGTTTCCACAACATACGGGTGTAAGTCCTTGTTTCATAGACTGAGGTCTGGCGCTCCGTATTAGTGAAGCTGCCGTATGTCACGAAAGTCATCATCTCAAAAGGGTCGAAAGAAGAAGACCACGATGAAGAGGTAGGACGCAACTGGTACTTGAATGTTTCGTTTCTTTCACCTGTAACTTCTGTAATCGTGAAATAGACCGTACAGAATCCGGCAAAACGCCTGTTGCCCTTTCCATCGTCGTAATCCTCCGTAGCGTTCCCGGTGATGTTATGATAGATACCCATACAGATATCACCTACTGCGACAGCTCCGATCTCACCATCTTCCAACTTAAGTGTACATGTCTTGGCTCCCGTATCTACTGTTTCTATAATACCTGCCCCGGGAGCACGCCACTTGTCGCCCAGTGTGACCATCACACGATTGTATCTTAATTCGGGAACTTCAAGAAACCGGCGGATAAACATGCTCTCAAACTCTCCATGCCCTGTATCGAATATCTTGGCTCCGAATCCGGTCAAGCCGCTTGCAAAACCATTCTTCCCGAAAACAGCACCGGCAAACATGCTGAGAAGGAACTTAGTGGAATCCGCCACGTCCTTCCGCAAGAATATCTCTTTCAGCTTCTCCGCGCTGTTCTCTATCTCAGTCATTACACGCAATGCGCTCATCACGTCTTCATCGGTGTAGGTGACATCCTCGTCACCCTGCTTTACAATGCGGTTTATCAGGTTTCCTGCTATCTTAAGCCCCTTAAGGTAATTAATGATCCCTTGCGCATCATCATCGTTCAATGCGGATAAGAACCAGTTCTGTACAGGTGTATCCTCATCCAGCGTATATGCGGAGTTGGCATGATCGGCATTGGTGACATCACCGCCGCCACCACCACCCTGTATAATAGTCACAGAGCGGGGAACATATTTGCCGTCGCGCTCCCTTGGTACTATACGGCTAACGATTCTTATATCTGACCTTATCGCCATTCTCTATCATTGACAATGTTAATGTATTCTGCTCGTAATCCCATACACCACTCAACATTATGAATTTATTAGAATTCATCGAATTATCATACAAAACCGTGAAAGGATGAATGGAATCACTGTTTTTTAATACCTGTGTTAACTTGATTTTGGTTACCCGATATCTGTTGATTATACGCCTGATCAACGCTTCCTCCGGTCTTACAAGTGTACCCTCCACTGCCGAATACAAGTTGTTCGTTAAAAAATTACCATTCATGATAGCCTTGCTATAAGTCGCTCCATCCTCGTTATAGCTGCTTATGCCAAACTCAATCTCGTCAAGTTCGGACATAAATTTCTCGTTTATTACATTCTCATATACACGGTCTCCGTTCTCGCCTTCATCTACAACTCCGTCCTTCTTTTTATAATTCAGATTAGGACTCTTATATATATATCCATAGTATTTTATGCTCCCAGCCCCTGAATCCGGTGTAAATCCTATTTCACTTGTCCTTCTTATCTTCAAGACCAGATCTCCTATAATCGGTGTATTATCCGGTAACTTAATTATATACCCAGATAATCCCGAATACGGCATATCAGGTGATTTCGTATTCTTGGCTGTTAATGGAGATCCTGCGTTTTCGTTTTCATATCTTATCTTGAATTCGACCTCATTGTCAACCCATGAATTTCCATCCCAATATTTATCCCCTATCCTTAGCACATAGGTAATATCAGCATATCCCGATTTCCCTGAAGGCTTACAGAATGCAATATTTGCATCATCCCACGGAACTATAATACTTCCATCAATACTTAGCGCCCCATTCATCCAAGCAGCTCCCTTGACTCCTTTTATTACAACCAAGTCCTTACTCATTGCGCCCCCCGGCTTTTCTTGAAATTGCTGCCCTCTTACTCTATCTTGTACCGCCAATTCCCACGAATAATCCGATATATCAGGTATAAAATTAGATCTCTCCCAATCCCCTCCATATTCACTAATCTTTATCAGCGTGCTCCCGAACGAATTATTCATAGCGTCTTCCGGATTCTGTTTTTCCCCCGTATCCACATCGTATGAATCCAGTTCCCATTTTTCTGGTATTAAAAACCTCTTGCGGACAGCCTTTACATCATCCCCGGAAAGTTTATCATAACTTACACTTTGGTATCCATTTTCCTTTAACGTCTCTAAATCTTCATTCTCTATCAATTCGTCAAAAACGTTGTTTATAGCCTTAACTGTCGCCTTATTATATCCCGGTAAAACGTCTATTGTATGATCACTTCCTCCGAATCCGATATCTTGAAGCAATACGGCATTAGGTGTAACCATCTCGTATGTTATAAGATCTTCTCCGTAAGAGAAGTATTCTCCATTCCAATCAGCATCCACAAAATACAGGCTACCTTCATAATCGTATAAGGTCCAATTAAAAAAACGACAAAAATACTCCAGTACCTCGTCCAACATCATCCCTTCTGAGGTGAAGTTTTCTTCTGCGAGAGTTATCTCATCGAATATGTTTTTCTTTGTCGAATAATTCACTTCTGACGATCCATAGACATAAGTTATATATATCTTTTCATATCCCCCATTAGCTGATCTTATAATGTACCTTAAGAGGTTTATCGCCGTTATAAATCCATTCTCTGTCTGTTTCTCATATTGTATATTCTCAAGCGTTCCTATTGCACTGATACAATCAATACTGATATTATCCGGTGTAGGCTTATAAGGCTGCGTAAATTGTTCCGGAACAATATACCCCGTCCACATCAACTTGTCACCCTTGAATAGCTTAACCGGGGCGTACTGGTTGTTAATGCTAAACAGGTCTAGAAGTAAATCACTGCCAAGAAGAGTTAATGTTGCTGTAGAACTTCTTATCGGCTCATATACAAAGTTCTCATCGTTCCCTTCTACAACAAATGCGCTTCTTGCGCCCAGTAATTCCGTCACCTGTCCCACATAGCCATCAATATAGACCTTTACATCATAGGCTGTGTTTCTGTAATTTTTAAAATGTATGTTATATCTCTGCCCCATATCACCACTTTATATTGTTAGCCTTCATGTAATTCCTTATTGTTATATACATAGCCTTACCGCTTACCCGTGCCTCACCGTCTACCGTTATGTGATTGGATCCACCACCATTATTAATCATATTGAACAGCTTACCTTGCTGGGACTGGTTCAATATCATCTCGCCACTGTTAACCCGTGCTATCATGTGATCACCGAAAAATGATGATCCTCCCACTATACCACCTGTTGCATATTTGGGAATATTGGCTAAAGCAGCCAAAACCGAAGCTATGGCGGCTACAGCCAAAGCCGCACCAACAAACGGAATGGAAGCCACAGACGAAGCGGCTCCGGTTACGGCAGCTTCTGTATTAGCCACAGATTCTTCCTTTTTCTTTGCATTAAGAGCATCAATAGCCGGAATCGCGGCAGCCACAGAGTTCATTAAGTTTCCAAAATAAGATAGGATAGAACCGGCGGCACCATCAGCCATTGAAGACATGCTACCAAATGCGTTACCTATGGCACTTAACGAATCTGCGAAATCTTCGTTTTCTTTAATCTTTTTGGACAAATCAGGTAATTTAGCCTCATCTATAGCTTCATCCAAATCAATCTCTATATTTTTTATCTTTATTTTATCTCCACTCTCAATAGCCTGTCTTAGCTTGTTATGAAGCCCTTTTACCTCTTCATTAGCCCATCCTTCGGCATTAAATGCAGCTAATTGCAAATCCGTAGGTCCTTTCTTTTCCCCAGTACCCACAGTAGCCCCCTTGTTTAATCCCTTCTGGATATCACCAACGCCTTTTAATTTCTGTCGTTCTTTTTCAATATAATCTAATATTTCATCACGTATTTGCTTTTCGTTCCGAGCTAACATATACACTTCCTTTGATTGCTCGTAAGCTCGTTTGTCCCACTGCCCACCTCTCTCATTGTATATTGCCATAGCCTCTTCATAGGCTTCTTTTTTTTCTTCTAATGAATCAGCTCTCTTATACAGATCTCTTGTTAAATTCTCTTCCCAGTTCAAGGCATCTTCCCGGCTCATTCCTCCTTTTACCAGTTCGTTTATATCATTTATAGCGTTTTGAACTTTTTCTGATCTAAACGATTTCTGACCTTCGCTCTTATAACTAGACTCGTCCAAAGCTTGTAATGAAGAAAATGCCGTTCGTGCTCCATCTACAATATCAGCTAAAAAACCAACTACGCTTTGTAACATACCCGAAGAATTGTTTAGCGTTAATATGAAACCTTCCCAAGCAGATTGCAATGCCGCTATAGATCCTGCTAAGTTGTCATTATTAATTTTTTGTTGTTCTAATGCAGTATTTGTTCCTGTTATTCCATCGGTTAACTCTATAAATTTATCCTTTTCTGAAACGAGCGCCAAAGCAGCCGTTACGCTCTCTTTACCAAACATTTTCGTCATTTCCGTAGCGTTCATGTGCTTTGCTGCAAGGTTTTCCACAGCTTGTGACAACCCGACCACGGAAGGACGTAAGTTCTTATCCGCACTACTTTCCAAAGTGAGAAATATATTACGCAGATTAGTTCCCGCACTGCCGGCATCCGTTATTTTAGGAGCGATAGCCTCTATCGCGGCTACCAATTCATTGAATTGTACACCTACAGAAGATGCAGCACCACCGGCATTCTCTATAGCCTTGTTCAGATATGGGATATCAGCAGAGCCTTGTTGAGATGCTGCCGCTAAAATATTGATATATTCAGCAGCTTGGCTAGAAGAAGCGCCCATCTGATTTAGAGCTCCTGTTAACGCTTTAGCGGCCTCAGGAACATCTATTTCTGCGGCTTCTGCTAATATAATAGCGCTTTCCGTTACAGAAGATAAAGCCTCTTTATTTTTTAACAACTCTGGCATTTGAGATCCTATCAGCTTAAAGGCATCTACCACCTGAGATGCAGTCTGCGTGGTGGTACTACCCAAACGGATAGCCTCATCTTTAAAAAACGAAAGCTCCTGCGTTGTCACACCTGTTAAGGATTTCAAAGAAGATAACGACTTTTCAAACTCCATAGAAGTCCTTACCACATCCCCAATGGCTACCGATATACCAGCGAAAGCAGCAAAACCACTTAGAGCAGGTCCTACCTTGCCGGCCATACTTGTTATGCTTTTTTCAAAATTCCCTATCTCACCTTTCGCCCTTCTGATGTTCTTATCAAAATCAGCGGTGTTAAACAACAATCTTACAATCGCATTACTTGCCATATTCCATATTTTTTGCTCGTTCTCTCAATTCTTTCAGCTCATTCTCATCTATCTCTATCGGTTCCCGTTCCTCATCCCACGGGAATGGGAACACTGCTTCAGGTGTGAGGCTCTCCGTAGAATTAACCTGTGCAATTGCGTACATGATCATTCTTGTACGTTCCCATTCCTCCTGCTCCTTCCGGTTCATCCCCCTTATAAATGCAGCACACTCGTTAAAAGTCATACTGTCAAAGAAGTAATCAGGTGATATCCCTCCACGACCGACAACTTCTTCATACAACCTTATCACACTTACTTCTTCGCTCTCTTTCCCATCGCTTTTTTTTTATCATCTTTCCCGACAATCATACCGATTCTCTTGTTCTCTTCCTCTAAAACAGCCAAAAACGTTTCGAAAATGGACGGATCTAAATCACATGCGTCTATCACATCATCAAACGTTAACGGAAAATCCTTGTTATTTGCCATCAGCATAGCACATAACAGGATATAACTGTTAACCATCCTGTCACCGGAATAAGACTTCCCGGTAATTTCCTCATATATAAATAAGGCGCGCAGAGTATACCTTAATGTATACTCTGCATTGTTGATCGTTACTTTCTTCATAGCCCAACAGCTTTAAATCAACCTCCTGCACCTGTAGCCTTCTCCAGTTTCCCTTGTCCCTTAAACTGCGCCGTCATGGTGGAATTACTACCCTTGGCATCAGTACGGTCAAGAGATGTAATCAGAGCCTTACCCTTGTAATACTTCTGACCCGCCTTCGTAGCCGGAGAAGCCCAACCGTTTTCAGGAACACCGTCATTGGTCAAATTAGCCGGTACTCCCAAAATGATATCAACCGCCTCACCGGCAATAAAAGCATCATAAAGAGAATCAAAACTTTCCACATCAGCATCAGCACTCACTAACGCCTCTGTAGATGCTTCCCATCCCATCTTCGTGACTATCGATTCATCCCACATTCCATCGTCCTTGCTTGCAGCGTCTCCCGTTTCCGCTGTCAGTGTCAGTTTGTGACTTGTCGCCAAAGCCGTAGCCTTTCCGGCAACGAAAATCATAAAGTCCTTTCCGTTCAAAGGTTTTGCTTTCATAATTCTATTTTTTTATTAAAAATTCGTTGTCTTTATCTCAAAATTCAGACTAATCGTGAATGCAGGCAATTGATCATCATATCCTTTCACCCATGTTGTAATAACGCATTCATGCACATCAAAATCTTCATAACATGCTGTCTTTCCTTCGACAGCCTTTCTCGCGGCCTGTCCTAATGTCACAGCCTCATTATATGTTTTTGCCACTACCGTCACCGTACATAATACATTGTCACTTGCAGGGCCATCCTTCGTTTCATCTCCTCCCTGTCCACTATCATCATATACTATGAATGGATATACACTCCCATTCGGTATAACTATCGGATAGATCCTGTCACCTATACTATTGGAAATTTCGCTTGATTCCTGCAATTTCTCCACCAAAAATTTACCTGTTAATATGCTCATATCCAATAATATTAATTACGCAACCTCGGCAATCAAATCCGCCACTCTCAATGATATCCTCTTACTTGCTTCCTGCATTGACCCTGTCGCCACCGAAAAAAATCCCATTCCTCTTATTTCTCCACGATTTGCCGTTTTATTGTTTTTGCTTCTGTTTTTTGTATATGCAGTTCTCTTTTCTGTTCCATCGTTTATAAAACGCAATATAAACGCCCTGTCTTTCCCTCTATACGAATTGATCTGTATAGTACGCTCGCTGATTCTCCTTCTACGTCTTATACCCGATCTTCCTCCCTTCGGCTGTTCGTATAGCCTCATACCTCCCGCTTTTTTAGGGTTGAACAAACTTACATTACCACCATATATTTTTTTATATACCATTGTTTTTACACCCAAATAAGCGCGTCTCGGATCACTCTTCATAGCATTCTTAGCAGCCTTCCTCACGTCCTTCCTCACGTCCGCCAATTCTTGGCGTATCATCTTTTTTACATCTTTTTTTCTCAATGCTTTTTCAGATAGCATCTTATCAAGCATCTTTACAACATCGTCAGCGTCCAATGTCATTACCACCCCAGATATGGCGCGACTCCCTTTGCTTTCATACATACGTTTCATGTATCCCATAAGAAACCTCCGCTTATTTCAAGCGGAATACACGAAAAATCCATGTATTCCGCTTAATTTTATATTATTAACCGCCTACAGTTTTACCTGCATATAACGCAAATGCCTCTGTACGCAATGTAGTCAAGCTCCAATCAGCATTCAGTGTCACTTGAACCACATCTTCTTTAGCTCTTGTGTAAGGATCCACAATCAAGCGCACTTCTCCATGCTGGTTGGCAGCCAAGTAACCGAAACATCCTGCAGCAACATATTCTACTTCTGCCTTAGACTTATCATCACCATAATTAATATATTCTGTTGTAAATACTGGATATCCATTGATGGTACCATTTTCTATCACCATACGTCCACTACCTGCATCAATTGGTGTAGCTTCCAATGTGGCTTTCATTGCCTCACTCATCACATAACAGAAAACGTTCATCTCCACTCCTGTACTTGCTACCGCTCCCTTCATGCCCAGCAATTCTTTATAAGTAGGAGTGGCGGCGGCAAAACTTCCATTAGCCTTCGCTCCGGCAAACGGTCCGTGAAGATCACTTGTGAAGTTCTCATGTGAGAATGTCACACGGTTCAATATTCGTGATAATCCGGCTCTCAACTGTCCCTGTATCAGTGACACCAAGTCCGTATAACTGTCATTGATGGCCTGATTAGACACAGGGATAGTAATACCAAGTCTTACATGTTTTGCGTTAATCTTACTCAGATCCAACGATTCATCAGTCAGTGCCACTGTCTCTCCCTTAATTGTTGCCTCAACCGATCCCAATACGGGCCATTGCAGATTTCCGGATACGCCTGTCTGCACAGGAATACCTACCTTGTCAAAAATAAGACCCATTTCAAGAGGAGGAAGGATATCCTTAATAGTTAATGGGATCATACCACCTGCGGTAATATCCGATGTGTCCATTCCCGTATATTCCCTACTCAACGCGAATTCCTTCTTTCCGCCAGAGCTGTTAACGATACCTTGCAACGCCTCACGCAACATCTGATTCTTGCTTTTCTCTACCTTTTCAGCACTCTTCTGAGCGTTTACCATATCAAAGTTCATCTGAATCTCACGAGTATGTTTACCGAAATCGGCTTGCAACTGCTGAAATTCTACATTCTCTTCCGCACTCAATTCCCGCTTTTCCGATTTTGCTTTGTCAGCTATCTCATTCATGCGGATATTAACCGCCTCTCTCTTCGCTAGGAGTGAATTCCGCTCCTGAATTAACTCCTGTACCGTTTTTTTTACTTCTTTCATACAAACTAAAATTAATATGTTAACTATTTGAATTAATACATCAAAGATTCCCGTTCCATCCGTTTCGCTTCCATTATTACTGGCCCTGTGTACTTTATCTCTCTTTCCTCTTCCAACTTTACCCCCGCGTCAGTCAATTCCCGCGCTGTCACACTCGT
>OGUD01001218.1_pt1 | contig 13797 bp, 14 predicted proteins | sample 1573671 | NCBI WGS metagenome assembly OGUD01 (sample SAMEA2582065, study PRJEB24529) | metagenome | biome: Human gut stool | place: China | collected 2011 | reverse complement strand
ACAGGCGCGAAGAGGGGAATGGCCTATAATGATACACCTTGAGATTAGCCAGCACACAGTGGTGGAGGTGAGATTCCTGTGATGTCTGTCTGCCCTTTATGGCAGGAACCGCAGACAGTCTGGATTGACTGCCCAAGGAAAACCCCTAGATGGAAGAACACTGGCACAGTGTTCTTCGGCATGAAACATAGAATTACTTGCGTTCCGTACTTTGGAATGCTAGAAATTCTTTTCATGCTTCTCTGTCTTGGCGGTGTTCCGGATCCGGGAAGTAGTGTCGAATAGGAGCAAGTCACTTATAAGAAGTGAAGGATTCTCACAACTATTCAGTCAGCCATAAACATTTATTGTTTATGGCGTAAGGATATGATTCAAGAGTGAGCAAATCCCATTGGCGAAGCCAATTTCAAATGGATTTGCGAATACAACTATGAAGGAACTGAATAGTTGTGGATTATGGCAGTGAGACTAAATCACAGAATCCATGCGGCAGAGGTACAGAAGACTTCTGCCGCATTCTTGTGTGTTTTAGCAACACAGAAATTAGGGAAGCGTGAAGCGGAGGAAGATATGAAGGTTGTAGGTTATATGAGAGTAAACAGCATCGAGCAGTTAGGAGGAACACAAGTGGCAGAGAAAGAAAGGAGCATGGTAGAAAAGATATTGGATACGGAAAGGGCTGGATATGCCTATTTTTATCCCAGTGATGGAGGAAATAGACAGGAGTTTTTTATTTCCACAACACCGGAGAATATGGCGAATTTCCTTGGCAGTCATTTTTATGATGCAGAGAAGATGATAATTACCGATATGGTTGACCGCCTGATTTTGGATACCTATGGTGGTTTTATCAACACCTGCCCGGATCAGAAGCTGTGTGCAGAGATTATTCCTTATCTTGCACCAATTCAGATGGGAGAGAAGGAAGCCGGGGAAATCTTAATGGTAACCAGAATCAGATATGTACTTTGCTGCAGAGGACCAAGCAGTCACGATGGCAGAGTGTCAGATGATGTAAGTGTGTTTCTTTAGGATAAAAATTCAGTGTAACTGAAATTTGGAGGAAAAGTAATGAGAGTAGTAATTATTGTAGTATGTGTGACAGGCGTAATTTTGGTAGTGGCTGCCTGCATGGCAATAAAAACAGTCAGTTTCTATGAACTGGATTAGGGAGCAGCTATGAAGAAGGAATCCAATGAATTTATGTACAAGATGGCAGAATTGTTACTTAAAAAGATGCAGGAAAGTGGACTCATAAGTGAGGAAGAAAGGGAAAAAATCGCTGTTTTGAATATTGAGACTTTTTCTCCCGAACTTGCAAAAGTATATCTGTAAAAACGCTAGATATAATGAAAAAAGTGTGGTAGTGTATGTTGCTAACAAGGGAGTAATTCCTTGAAACTAAAGGAAAGGAGAACCAAGATGGCTAAAAAAGTAACGGTCATAAATGCGATTTCCGAAAGCAAATGCACACAGCCACAGCAGAGGTTAAAGGTGTGTGCCTATGCCAGAGTCAGTACCGGCTCAAGGGCGTAGGCAGAATCTTATGCCACACAGGTGGAGTATTACACGGAAAAGATAGAGAATAATCCGCTCTGGGAGTTTTCGGGCGTGTATGCGGACGAGGGAATCACTGGAACCAAGGTAAAGGGCAGGGATGATTTCAAGGCAATGATAGCCGCTTGTGAAGAGGGAGATATAGACCTCATTTTGACGAAGTCAATAACCAGATTTGCAAGAAACACGGTGGAATGTATCCAGACGGTAAGACACTTAAAAGCAATTGGTGTGGGGATTTACTTTGAGAAAGAGGGAATCAATACACTGACGGAAGCCAGTGAACTGATGCTTACCATACTGGCATCGGTGGCACAGGGAGAGTCGGAAGATTTCTCCAGCAATAACAGATGGGCAATCGTCAACCGATTTGAGAATGGAACCTTTATCGTAGGAACCCCTGCATACGGATACCGCAAGGATGAGGATGGAAACCTTATCATAGAGGAAACTAAGGCAGAGGTGGTAAGGTGGATTTTTGAAAGCTACCTTAACGGAATGGGAGCCTATGTGATAGCCAAAATGCTGAATGACCACCAAATACCGACCATTCGGGAAAGTGAAAAATGGCAGGACAGTGTAGTCAAAAATATTTTAACAAATCCGGTGTATGAGGGAGATGCCCTGCACCAGAGAACCTACACCGAAAAGCAGTTTCCATTTACCAGAAAGGTAAACTATGGACAAATGAATATGTATCTGACCAAGGATGCCCATCCACCCATCATAACCCATGAGGAAGCAGAGGCAGTACGGAGTATCATGGAGTACCGGAGCAGAACACTGAACATGAATGGGGAAAGGAGTCAGAACAGATACATTTTCTCAAGCAGAATTATCTGCGGGGATTGCGGAAACCATTTCCGCAGACAGAAAATATACATCGGAAAACCGTATGAGAAAATCATCTGGACATGCCATAAGCATGTGGAGGACAAGGAGTTCTGCCACATGAAAGCTATCAGAGAGGATGTGTTACAGCAGGCATTTGTAGATATGTGGAATAAGCTGTACACCAACCAGGGAACCGTACTGGAATCCCTGCTGAAAGCCTTAACGGAGCTGGCAGCAAGTAAGCCGGATACCGAAGAAATCGAAAAACTGGATAATGAGATACACTCCTTAAGTGAGCAGAGCCAAATCCTGAATCAAGTAATGAAGAAGGGATATATGGACTCTGCTCTTTTTATGGAGAAAAATAATCTGCTGGCTCACAGGCTGACGGAATGCAGGCGGAGGAAAACGCTCCTTGCAAGAAAGTATAAGCGGATCAAAGAGATTGTGGGGACGGAGCAGCTTATCGGACTTTTAAAGCAGGAAGGATACCAGAAGGAGTTTCAGGAAGAATTGTTTGACATGGCAGTAAAGGAGATTCGCATATCCCTGGACCATGAAATCAGTTTCTGCCTAAAGAACGGTCTGGTGCTGACGGAAAAGGAAGGGGGCAGTGAAGATGCAGTGGCATACACCAATCGGGTATAAGGTTCTAAATGGAAAGATAGTGATTTATGAGGAACACCGCAAAATCGTAGAGCAGATTTTCAGAGATTATGACAGCGGAGTTTCAGCCCTGCGGATTGCAAAGGATTTAAAAGATAGGGGCGTAAAAAATGCCCATGACAGGGTAGGCTGGTCCCATGCATCCATAGGCAGGATACTGGAGAATTATAACTATCTCGGTACCGAGGATTATGAACAGATCATAGACAAGGAACTGTTTGAGAGGGTACAGAAAAGACGGGAGCAGGTACGGACCACGGGGAGCCGGGGAAAACACAGACCGAACAAAAGGGAAAGGCTCATATTCAGCGGAGTGCTGATATGTGCAGAGTGCGGATGCCCCTACAGTCACATCCAACCGAGCCACAAAAAGGAACGGTATGGCGTACCTAAGTGGAAATGTAAGAAGTATGTGTATCAGAACAGGGTATCCTGCGGTGGCGGTTTTATATCAGACAGCCAGGTGGAAGAGGTATGCATCATAGCCATAAATAAGCTGATACAAAGTCCCGGACTGACAGAGAAGTATGAAAAGAAGGAACAGCAGGTCAGTCCCGAATATCGCAGAATCACACGGTGCATAGAAGAGTCGGAAGATAAGGATGCCGATGAAATGATGGCACTTTTATTCAGACAGGCTTCTGAGAGGTACAAAACACTGGAAGTCAGAGATGAGGATATCAAAGCAGAGGAAATGAGGGAAGTGCTTGACGGAAGGAAAGAAATCGAGGAATTCGATGAGGAACTGTACCGGAAACTGATAAAGCAGATCGTGGTGCATAAGGACGATTCCGTGAGAGTGATTTTCCCTAACAATAACAGTATAAAGATAGGCTACCGGGATTTATAGGAGCCGGAAAGGAGCAGATATGCCACAGACAGCGGTAAAGAAGAAAGTATCCATGATACCTGCAAAACCGCAGTATGACAGGAGCATCAAGCTGTCAGAGAAGAAACTGCGTGTGGCGGCCTACTGCCGAGTCAGTACGGAGCTTGAGGAGCAGGAGAGCAGCTACGAGGCACAGGTGGAATATTATACCCGAAAAATAGAGGAAACAGACAACTGGAAGATGGCCGGGATTTATGCTGATGACGGAAAGAGTGCAACCAATACAAAGAAGCGTGACGATTTCAATGCCATGATAAAGGATGCACTGGATGGGAAAATCGACATGATACTGACAAAGTCGGTAAGCCGATTCGCCAGAAATACGGTAGACTCCCTGCTGACCATCCGAAAACTGAAAGAAAAGAATGTGGCGGTAGTTTTTGAGAAAGAGGGTGTCAACACCTTGGATGGAACCGGAGAAATCCTGATTACCATCTTAAGCAGTCTGGCACAGGAAGAAAGCCGTAACATTAGCGAGAATACCAGATGGGGTGTGGTCCGAAGGTTTGAAAATGGAAAGATGATAGTCAACCACAACAAATTCATGGGATATACCAAAAACGAAAATGGCGATCTGGTCATCGTACCGGAGGAGGCAGAAATCGTGCGGTTGATTTTCCGGCTTTATCTGGAGGGCTACAGTGCTAAAAAGATAAGCCAGTACCTAGAGGAGAATGGCATAAAAACTGCGACAGGGCAGGATAAGTGGTATGACTCGGTAATCTTTAAAATGCTCCGCAATGGGAAGTACATGGGAGATGCCCTGCTGCAGAAGACCTACACGGTGGATTTCATGACTAAGAAAAAGGTTATCAACAAGGGAATCGTACCACAGTATTATGTGGAAGATGACCATGAGCCAATCATCCCCAAGGAATTATTTTACCGAGTGCAGGAAGAACTGGCGAGACGTGCATCCATGAACAAATCTGCGGTCACACGCAAGAAAAATCAGAAAAGCAAATTTTCCTCAGAATATGCCCTTACCGGTTTACTGCTCTGCGGAGACTGCGGGCAGGAATACAGACGAGTCACATGGTCCAGAAATGGCAAAAAGAAGATTGTGTGGCGGTGTAGCAACCGACTGACAAACGGAACCAAGAACTGCAAGAAATCCGAGACACTGGAAGAGGGTGCTTTAAACAGAGCGGTCATGGAGGCCATAAACAGAATTACCAGAGGAGATGGGGATTTTGTAGGAGCCTTCTGCCAGAACGTCATCCGGGTAATCGGCAGTTACGGTGGAGAGCAGGAGCCGGATGAATACGATGAAAAAATCAAAGAAAAGGAAGAAGAAATGGTGGCTCTGATTGCAGAGAATGCAAGAGTGGGTTCCTACACCGATGAATTCGATGAGAGATACCGCAGGATTGCAGAAAAAATCACCACCCTAAAAGAGGAGCAGATAGAGGACAGAAGAAAGAAAAAGCTGGCGGACAGTTACGAACAGCGGTTGAAGGATATGGACAGTTTCCTAGAGAAACAGACCTGCCAGATACCAGAATTTGATAATGACCTTGTAAGAAGGCTGATAGCAAGCATCAAGGTAGTCTCTGCCGAGAAGCTGACCATCCAGTTCCAGTCGGGAATCGTCATGGAGCAGGAAATCAGATATGAGTAAGTGATAGGCAGGGATGACAACTGAATAAGGAACGGAGGAGAGCAGAAGATGGATTTGGAGGAATAAGAACAAATGTTCTGAAAAGGCATTTACAACAAACATCTGTTTTGATATAATTATATTGTCCGAATGCGATTTTATAAAGAATAGTTGTGAATACATTTAGATGATATTACTATTGCGGAAGAAGGGATATAATGAGTTACGCACACGAATTATGGCCAATTAGTGGAAAGAGTTTTTTTGATATAGATAATCAGAGTTATTTGGTACATATAAAATGGAGTAGAAATTTAAAAAGTGATTATCAGAGGCTATCAGAAAATTTTTTTATATGCGGATATAAGATATGTGAGAAGATAGTAGATAGTGGGCATGACAATATCAAGTCCGATATGTGGTTTTTGCCAAGTATGTACTTATTCAGACAAGGAATGGAATTGGGGATAAAGGCCCTTATATGCGATGCGGTTGCAAGTAAGAATAAAATACAGCAAATATTCCTTGGTTGTAAACACGATTTATATATGTTGTTTGAAGCGTATGAAGCAGAAACTACGCTTGCTCTTACTTTGGATGAATATAATTGGATTAAGAAGTATTTGTTATCTTTGGAAGAAGTAGACGCTAAGTCAGATTTGTTTCGTTTTCCCTTTGAGGATGATTTTTTATCTGTTTATAGGGATGAGTTTTTAGATGTTGTTGATATGGCAAATAGCATGTTACAAGCATATGGAATTATTCAGAAATGTTTACAAATACCAGAGAGTGAAAGAATAGATAGATTTGATCCAGTGCGTTCGTCAGAGTTTTTGCAATTTGCGAGTCATGGATTTGGTAATTGCTCTTTATGGGAGTCGATTTCTGGAGATGGTTTTCACAAGCAGGTTCTGGGGTATAGTTTGGCAACAGAGTTTTTGTTTTATGAATGTAATGAAATTTCGAAAGAAGATAAGACATTTGCAATATTATTTCTATTGAGAAATCTTATAGAATTAGGTTTAAAGAGAATGTTTTATAAGACGATAGAACATGGGGTGCCAAGAAATATCTTTTTAAGTAAAAGAAGGAGTCACTTGCTCTACAAAGAATTATGGAAGAATGTATGTCCAATGATTGAATATTATGCAAAAGCTCAGGGACAGGATTTAGAGATAATTGATATTGTAGAGAGTCAAATTCAAGAATTAGGTAACATAGATAAAAATGGTGATATTTTTAGATATCCTACTTCATATAGTTTGGAATACAGGTTTGATAATATAAATATAGACTTGAACAATACATATGAATTCATGCAGGGAATATTCAATTTTTGTGATGGATGCGATGGCGAATTTGATGCTGTTGCAGATTGGGAATCTGATATGAGAAGTGAAATGGCACAATATGCAGATTGGTATTAAAGGGGTGTCGAGATATGGCAGAAAAAATAAGAAAGCTAAGTAATTCAGAAATAGAAGTATTAGCCAAGATTGTCGGAGAATGTATGACTGGCACTCAAATGGATAGTATTTTTCATGAGTGTGGAGTAAGGGATACAAGTAATGAAAGCACAAAATGGAAACGGATATTTTATACTTTTCAGATGAAACAGGAGGTTGATGGTTCGTCTAATGCTTTTTTGAATTTTATAAAGAAAAGTTTAAATCCGGTCAGGTTTGTATCAGGCAATAACGGTGATCATGAGGCGATTTTGGCAGAAATTAATAAACCGTTATTATTAATGGGATTGGAGATGACAAATGAAGGAAAGTTAATTAAAGCTGTTGCCGCAACTACAGTTTCTGAAGTGGAGAGAAGAACTCGGAGTTTAGTAAGTGAATTACAAAAGAGACACATTCATACAGATGTAGTGAAGTGTTGCAAGGAGGAGTATCTTCAAGAGAATTATTTTCATGCGGTGTTTGAGGCTACGAAAAGTTTATCTGAAAAAGTAAGAGAGAAAACCGGTATTCAGGATGATGGTTCTACACTGTTTAATACTGCGTTTTCAGTAAATAATCCAAGATTGGCATTAAACTCATTACAGACATCTACTGAAAGAAATTTACAGAATGGATTGAAAGAAATGTTAAATGGCGTCACACATATGGTACGAAATGTAACAGCACATGAACTGAAAATTAAATGGGTTGTAAATGAGCAAGATGCAATTGATATTTTAACAACAATTTCCTTTTTACATAAGCAGTTGGATGAGTGCTTTGTGGTTCCACAGCATATAATATAGTTAAAAATAAATTTGAGCAATAAGTGATTGTTGAGGACGAAGAAATATGGTATATTTATGATGAAGAAAGGGCGTGATTGTATGTTGGCAACAAATGCGCAGCAGGTAATTGAACCAACTGATACTACAAAGTTGGAATTTTATCGTTTGATTGGGGAAGGCTATAAGGCAATGCAGGATGGAAGAACCAGTACAATCGATGAAGTAAGAGAAAAATTGAAAAAGAGGAGAGAAGAACGTGGCTAGTGTAGTATTTACTGAACCGGCAGAATATGATTTGCTGGACATAGAATACTATATCTTCGTTGACCTCTGCAATCCTCAAGCAGCTCAAAGAATATCCGATGGCATATTAGATGCCGCTGAAAAATTAAGTGAATATCCAACAGGTCATCCGCTGGTAGATGATGAACTTTTAAGAAGCGTTGGTCTACGAATGACACGCTTTGATAACTACAACATTTTCTATTATTATGATATGCAAAATGATGTAGTGTACATAATCAGAGTTCTATATAATAAAGTGGATTGGCAAAGTTTATTTAAAAGATAAATGGTCGGAATCAAGCCTCCAAGTCTCACGAAGATTTGGAGGTTTTCTTCTGTCCATTTTCAGAAGAGAATAATTTTTGAAACAAATAATCTATGATACAATATCCTTGAGGGTATAAGAAGATAGGCAAATGACGATGTTGAATTTTGTGGAGGTATTCAGATGGGTATGGATATAGAAAAACTGGCCACGAGTGCAATAGAAGATGCAATAGCGAAGACAGATTATATTACACCTTATGTGAATAGTGGTGATAAAGAACCTTGCTGGGATGGATATTTTTATGCATATACAGATACTTCTAAAAAGAATGAGTTTTTTATTGGAAAAGTGCCGGTTCAGGTAAAAGGGCAGAAGTGTATCAAATTTGCAAGAACAGAGCATAAGTATTTGATTAGAGTAATAGATTTGAAAAATTTTCGTATAGAAGGCGGAACTATATATTTTGTAGTACAGATAAACGATAATGGCGATAAGAAAATATTTTATAATGCGTTGCTGCCGTTTGAACTTAACAAGATGCTTTCCGAAGTTGGGGAAAAGAATAAAATAACAGTTAAGATGTATGAATTTCCAACAGATAAAAATGAGATAACAAATATCATATTAAATTTTGTTTGGGATAAGGAAAGTCAGGTGTTGTTGAGAAATGGTAAGAATATATCGCTGGAGGAAATCGTAAAACAAATTGGTTTTGATAAGTGTTCTTTTACATTTTCTTATACAGGTTTTGGGTATAATACGAAAGAGCCGTATAAATATTTGTTCGAACATGATGTGTATTTATATGCGGAATGTAAAGATTTGAACTTAAAGGTTCCTATAGACCATATGTGGAGAGCGGAGATTTGTAAGACAGAGCTGGATGGAGAGGTTAGAGTAGGAAATGTTATTTACTATAATGGATATGAAGTGTTCCATAAACCGGATGGCGATGAAATCCATATAGGGAAAAGTATTAAGTTTATAATTAGGAATGATGGAACGTCCAAAGTGCAATATAAATTAAGTGGAAACTTAGATGAACGTATTGTGGCGGAGGAGATGTTAATTGCTCTGATAAAGGAAAAGGCAGTTTTTGTGAATAATGTGAGATTGGAAATCAACCCATCTGAAGAGGAATGGGGAACATTTGAACTGAAAAAATCAGAAGCACATTTAGAACACTTAAAAACTGTAAAGGGAATTTTGAATGGCTTGGGAGTAAATGAGCCTTTAGATTGTGGAAATCTGACAGAAAAAGATGAAGAGTATATAAAAATGCTTATTCGGTCTCAAAAATATAATGAAAAAGTAGGGTTCAATAATATGCATGTTCCACCGATTGCGTATGTACAAATAGGCAATCTGAAAATTATGTTACATTTCAAGGAGCAGGATGATGGAAAGTATATTATAGAGAATTATTGTGATTGCGAGATTGGAGTTGCTGGAGAGTATACAGATGGGACAAAGTTTCCAACTTCTAAGTATACAATACTTATGGCAGAAGATTTTGCAACGATATCTAACTTGAATTTTGGAATTATAGTGGATGAGTTGATTCAAACAAATAATTCCGGACATATTTCCCGAACAATATTCACATTGTTGGAAATGCTTAAAGCATATGATATAACAAAAAATCAAGCGCTTTTGGAAGAAGCAATAAGACTTGCTGATTGGTTAAAACAGACTGACGAAACGGATATATCATTGATTAATTTACTACAGTGTCATTATAGAAAACGAGAACTGAATGAAGAGGAAGAAAATGTATTAGAGGATATGATTGCACGTAATCGTGAAGATAAGCAGATATGTGCAGCTGCATATATTCTACTTGGAAAATCAAAGAGAGCAAGAAGTATAATTGACATTTTATCGGACGAGCAGAAAAAAGTATTTGAGGATTACCCTATTTATGCGATGATAAAAGACCGATAAACTATAGAGGATATTATTGATGCTATTTTGCAACCTCTAGTATATTTTTCGATTTAGTGGTAATAATAAGGAGGTACATTATGCCAAATAGAGCTTACATGCATAACAAAAAAGGAAGTCCGGTTGATGCAAACAAAGTTGGGATTGAAAATAGGAATGCAAAATTCTTATGTTGCACGGAATACTGTAATGCTGAAATGATATTGTGCAAAGCAGGAACAGAAGAGGCTTATTTCAGGAGCAGGAAGAAACAAGATCATATTAGTGCAAAATGTATAAAGAATTCTATAGTATTTAATTCGAACACATACGATGAAGCGTTATTTGATATAAATTTTGCTTTTGAAAGCATGTTAGGTAGAAATCATACCATTCAAACAATTGATAGAGGAGATACTGGATCCAGAAAAGGAGTTGTTGGAGGCCATAGGCGATTGAGAATACATACCTTGCCTATATTATATGCAATGTGTATATCAAAAGATAAGCGTGGAACATACAATGGAGTACTGATTGATGATATATTTGCAGATAAGGAAAATTATCAGAGATATTCCAATGGCATTGAAGGATTTAAGATTGTTGAAACCTCTTTTTATTATTTTACAGATGCAGAAAAATCTATTACTCTAAATTATCCATTAAATAATAAAGGATTGAACAGTTGGGTAAAAATACGATTTGAAGAAGAGGCTTTGTATAAATCTCAAAAAAGCAAATTGTATAAGTCATTGCACATTGAACCTATTATTATTGCGGGGGAATGGACAAAAGCTCCAGAGGGGTCTAAACATCGTAGTGAATGTGTAATACATAAAAAGACACAGATTTATTATGCGGAACTACAATGAGAAAATAATCCGAATGTAATTATTTACAAACGAAATGGCCGGAATAAAGCCTCCAAGTCCCCAAAAGATTTGGAGGTTTTCTTCTGCCCATTTTTAGAGGAAAGTAATTTCCGAAACAAACAATCTATGGTACAATATCCTAGAAGTTATCAACGGGATAAGCGGATCATAGAGAAAGAGCAGAACACAAATCACACGCAGGTCAGTCAGACCTGTATCTCAAAAACAAATCTAATCTTTTTCTATGGCAGGTGCAAAGTGATGCATCATGCTGATTTTTTGCAGGTCCCATAGGGGACTTTTGCATCATTTTTGAAATCAGACTTAGCGGATAAGCCATGAGAAGTGCATCTTTATTGCACACTCATGGCATGTGGAGACGGTTGTACTTCTTTCCCACAAAAAACCGGACGGACATATCAACGTAAAGGTGGAGTTTGGAGAAGAAAAAGGTCAAATGCCACTGGAGAAAATAGATAAGCGTGCTGAAAATTACAAGCCGAAGGAAAAAATCACATATAAGATGATTCAAGAGTATATAGAAACGAAATATGGTTTCAAGGTACATACAGCATACATCGCAGAAGTAAAGAGAGAATTAGGGCTGCCTATGTATGACGCACCAAATGCGGTAGAGGAATTGAAACAGCCGAGGAAGCATCCGACGGCGGAGAAAGTGGAAGCGATAAAAGATGCATTGAGGTATTACGAGGAGATATAAAAATGTTGGATGAAAGAATATATACATATGTGTTGCCAGACGAAAATAATGAACCAGTCGAGCAGCAGGGGAAATGGCATTCTATGGTTATAATAGGGGCAAATGGTTCTGGGAAAAGCAAATTAGGTGCATGGATAGAAAAACAAACACCCAACAATACGCATAGAATAAGTGCCCAAAGAGCACTGACATTCGGGAATTATATACAGCAAAAAAGTTATGAGCAAGCTACAAATTTGCTTCTTTATGGTCGAGAGCAACCTTCTAATGGACATGACGACCGCTGGCAATGGGATGGAGAAAAATATAATTATACATCGTCTTTGCTTAATGATTATGAAAATGTACTTTCTGCTTTAATTGCATTGCAAACGAATCAACAGGAAAAATTTGTAATAGATTGTAAGCAAAGAGAAGCACAACAAAAGGCACATAATTTTGTTCCAGAAATGGTTTTAGATAAATTGCAACGTATTTGGAATTCTGTATTCCCACATAGAAATATAGTGATTTCAGATGGGAAAGTTATGGCAAGTTCAGAAAAAAACGGAGAATATTTTGAATATAAAGGGAGAGATATGAGCGATGGCGAAAGAGTTGGCTTGTATCTGATTGCACAATGTTTATGTATTCCTGAGAATAAAACAATTATAATCGATGAACCAGAAATTCATTTACACCGTTCAATAATGGATAGACTTTGGACAGCTATTGAAGCTGAAAGAGAAGATTGTTTTTTTATTTATATCACACATGACACTCAATTTGCAGCTTGCCATAAAGACTCAAAAAAACTGTGGGTTAAAGGATTTGATGGTACAAAATGGAGCTTGGAGGAAATACAAGATAGTAATCTTCCAGAACAACTTTTGTTAGATATTTTGGGAAATAGAAAGCCAGTCCTGTTTGTAGAGGGTACACATGATAGTTATGATACAAAATTATACTCTGAAATATATAAGGATTATTATGTAGTTCCTTGCGGAAGTTGCAGTTCTGTTATATCACAAACAAAATCTATGAACAGCAATGAACAATTACACAATTTTAAATGTTATGGAATTATTGACAGAGATTATCGTAGTAATTATGAGATTGAAGCCTATAAAGAAGATAACATTTTTACGCTAGAAGTGGCAGAGGTAGAAAATTTATTTTTGACAGAAGAGATACTTCAAGTTGTTAATGATATTATGGGATTTTCTGATAGCTCAAAAATAGAAAAGGTGAAAAAATATATTATTGAAAAGCGTTTTGCTGAAGAAATTGATAAGCAAATATGTGAAGCAATTGTAGCTGAAGTAAAATTCAAACTTACTACAGCAGCTATATCAAAAAAGAGTGAAGAGAAAGCAAAAGAAACTTTAGAGAAGGCTTTTAGAGAAATATCGTATAATAATATAAAAACAGAACAAGAACAAAAATTCAAACAAATCCTTGAGTCTAAGATATATAGTGAGGTTTTAAAAGTTTTTAATTGCAAATCACTTTCGACATCAACAGGACGTTTTTTTGAGTTGGATAATAAAGCATATAGAGATTTCATTATAAGGCAAATAAAAGGGAAAAGGGCAAGTGATATTGTTGATGCAATTACTCCATATTTGCCGAATGACATACCAAGATAGTTGTAAATGCTAGAATCATAGAACGATTGTATGTCTGTATGCAGCACAGGCAGCTATCGCAAGCAGGGATGAGAAGTAATTTTTACTTCCGATTTACCATAAATTACGAACAGGCAAAAGCTTTTCGTAACGATAACAATCAGTATCTTCGCCAATCACAGTGGGAAGATATGACAGTTGAAGTAATATTCTAAAAAATATCCGTCTATCGAGTTATTCGGTAGGCGGATTTTTTTGCACATTCGTAATTTGATTTTGTTTTTCAGTAAACGCACCATAGTGCGTATATTGAATTCACTCTAGTTATTTGAGAAAATA
>OGUD01001211.1_pt1 | contig 13873 bp, 7 predicted proteins | sample 1573671 | NCBI WGS metagenome assembly OGUD01 (sample SAMEA2582065, study PRJEB24529) | metagenome | biome: Human gut stool | place: China | collected 2011 | reverse complement strand
TTAACGTTGTTCAGTTAAAAACATAGTCATGCTCCTGCCTTCTAACTTTGGAGCCTTATCTACTACTGCTATATCACTTAACTTCTCTGCAAAATCTTCAAGTATATGCTTGCTTGAATCAACATGAGCCATCTCACGTCCTCTGAATCTGAGTGATACTTTAACCTTATCGCCTTTCTCTATGAACTTCCTTGCTGCGTTACACTTAGTGTTAAGGTCATTCACATCTATGTTAGGTGATAAACGAACTTCTTTGACTTCTATTGTTCTCTGTTTTTTCTTAGCTTCCTTTTCTTTTCTGACAAGCTCATACTTATACTTGCCATAATCCACAAGCTTACATACAGGTGGCTTTGCGGATGGAGCTATCTTTACAAGATCAACCTCTGCCTCTCTTGCTAACTTCATAGCATCCTTAGGAGACATAACTCCAAGCTGCTGTCATTATTGTCCAATAACACGAACTTCCTTATCGCGGATCTGCTCGTTAATCATTAATTCGCTAATAGTAGTGCACCTCCAAAATCAAAAAAAGTGGATAGTCAGACTATCCACTTTTTAATCATAATGCATCTTAATTGCTGTTTATCATGCATATTCTTAAAAATATAAACCCGAGTCGCCTTCATGCGCTAAGGTGAGAGTGGATACTCTGCTTCGTTTAACAACTATTAGAGTTTAACACTAATAGTTATAGCTGTCAACTATATTTTTAAACATTTCAAACAAACATTTCAAATATTTCAAATTTCTGCAATACAAAAATGATACATTGTTTTTTTTTTATCTTACAACTGACTTTCTTCTTAGTACTACGAATGCAAGACCTGCACATGATACAACTGCGAATAATACATAGAGTGCTATATTATACACATCACCTGTATTTATTGTGTTATCTGATGCCTGTCCGTTTCCTGTTGCTGCTACATCTTCATAGCATATAGCGTATGTAGAGAATTTATCTGTTGTAAATGTAATAACTCCGTTTTCGCAGCTTGTTTCAAGTGCCTCTGCTACACCATCATGAATTCTTACAACTGTATATTTTCTTTCTACAGATGAATCTGTATTCTTAAGACTTTCAGGAATATCAAGCTTAACAACAACTCCAGCAGCTGTTTCTGTTACTGATACTTCTTTGAGACTTCCAACTTTCTTTAATAATGTAAGATCAAGATATGCTCCAACTACACCATTGTTAAGAACTTCCTTAACCTTATCCTCCACAAGCTTCTTATCGCTTTCTGATACTGTAGCTGTTACATCTTTGACCTCCATAGATACCGAAACTGTACTTCCGTTTTCTATTTCTTTCTTTTCCTCTTCTGTGAATGTGATTCCGCTCACCGGTACTTCGGCTTTTATATTGATGCCAGCATCAGCCTTAATTACTGCATTTACCTTATCTGAATCTGGTGTGCTTGGTGTATTGCTTGGTGTATCACTTGGTGTGTTTGGTGTATCACTTGGTGTGTTTGGTGTATCGCTTGGTGTGCTATTTCCTGGTTTATTATCATCAGGTTTATTATCTCCCGGCTTATTATCATCAGGCTTAACATCTGAACCAGTTACTACCTTACCATCTACAACAAGTTTTATATCTGAGAATGTTACATCTGCCTGTCTTGCCACAAATAAACCTACATATACATAATCTGCATCTATTGATGTAAGCTTGAAATCAAAACCACCTGATATAGCAGCATTATCGCCAAATGTACATGCGTATCCATCACTGTTGCTCTCAATCTTAAGTGCATACGTCTTACCAGCCTCTACTGGATTCTCTAATTTACCACCATAGCCTAATGCGCCATCTTTTCTCTTAAAGCAGTTAGCTGTTCCCTGCTGGATACTTCCTGCTGCAACATAATCTCCAAGAGCTGACTTATCATTAACATCAATATACATCGCATCTCTTGCCATAAGACCAAATGCCACCTGATTGTGTTTATTAATGCTGTTTACTGTTGCATTAGCTGTTATTACAAAGTTACTATCTGCTGGTACTTTATAATAATACATTGCCATTCCATCTGTTGTTGATGATATCTTTCCCTTACCATTAACAGCAATGTGAATGCTTCCATCTTCATTGCCCTCAAGTATAAACTTATCCTTAATAAGATTTGGATCTCCGCCTATATCTCCAAATATTGAACCCTTGAAAACTCCTGCATCTTTCCATAATTCACTCTGCTTAAGTTCTCCTGAATATTCAGCTTCCTTATAATCAGGATTAGACTTAAGTACATCAGCCTTAACAGGTGCTTCCTTAGCTGTTATATGTTCTGATATTCCAGCTACCCCAAGTTCCTTAATTGTCTTAGTTACAAGATAAGCATTATATGTTCCACCATAAATGTTTGTATGTGTATTATCAACGCTTGTAGCCTTAGATGATGTCCATGCATGAAGGTTGACTGTCTCATCTGGTCCTAATGTATCATATAACTCTTTTGTCATCTTCGTCATATCAACAACTGGTATATTAAGTTCCTTACCAAGATTCCTTATAGACTGGGCATAATCTCCACCCTTGAAATCACCACTATCCTTTGTGATATGAAGATTACTGTCAGACCATTCTGCTGTAGCAGTTCTTCTTACTATAGGTGTACAGAGAATAACTGTTGTACCAGCTGCCTGCGCAGGCTTAATATAGTTTTCATATAATGAGTTAGCAAATGAGCCAGCTGTCTTATAATCACCATTAGGATCTGTATATCTGTCTGCTTCTGCCTTTTCATCATTATGACCAAAGCCTATAAGAAGATAATCACCCTGCTTCATACCGGCTGTAAGTTCTTTATACTCCTTATCATTAACATAGCTCTTAGAACTTCTTCCTGATAAAGCTATATTCTTCACTTCATATGTTCCATCAAGATACTTATCAATCTGTGTACCCCATCCATATCTTGGATAATAATAATTATCAGCAAAAGAACTTACTGTAGAATCACCTATTATCCATACTGTAGGCTTGCTGCTGTCTTTATTAACCGCATCATCAGCCATAGCCATAACGCTCCAGCCTATGCTCATAACAAGCAGAAGCAAAGCGCTAAGCAGACAACTTATACGTTTTCTGTTTCTTTTCTTCATCATAAATAACCTTCCCTTTCTTTTCTGGACAATCTGCCCTTTTTATGGAATTATAAAGTATGAACCAATGTCAAGGTCAATATCTTTTTGCACATTTAATAATGTATTGTACATAAATCCATACATTATTATATTTCAAAAAACATTCAGGCAAATAATATTCAAGCAAATAATATTCGAACAAACAATATTCAAGTATTCAAAAACCAGACACACAACAACCTAAGTCATTGTGTATCTGGCTTTATTCAATGCCAATCAATACTAATCAATTCTAATCATCACTAACACTAGTATCTATCACTATTATATTATTTATTAATCAGCCTTTTCTTTTTTCTATCTTCATTCACAAGAAGTACTATTCCAGCTAATGCCATTGTAAATGCCACACTATATCCCATCACGTGATATACATCTGCTGTTTTTACATCATCTTTAGAAGCATCTGGATTTTTATCGTCAGATGATATAGCATTGTCATCTTTCTTACTGTCACTACCTGACGTAGCTCCATCATCTTTCTTATCGCTGCCACCCTGTTCTGGTGCTGGCGTTGGATCTGGTTCCGGCGTTGGATCTGGTTCCGGCGTTGGGTCTGGTGCTGGCGTTGGATCCGGTGCCGGCGTTGGGTCTGGCGATGGTGTTGGGTCTGGCGATGGTGTTGGATCCGGCGCTGGTTTCTCACTCTTATTAAGTTCTTCATTCTTAGCACTTATTACACCTAAAAGGCTCTGGCCTTTTGTTGTCCAGTACACTGCATCTTCTGTGAAGCTGCCATTTGCATCTGCTGCTTTAGCAGTAAGCACTCCGTTCTTATCAACAACAAACACCTGCTGTCCATCCGGATTAACACCTGCTACTCTGGATGGTGCTTTAACAGCCTTTGAAAGTGATATATTCATATTCTGGATCTGCTGTGCAAAGAGTTCTGCTGTTATGAAACCACCAAGCTTATTGCTATGTGTGCTGTCTCCTGCTGACATAACCTGTGTACCATTAACAGACTTGCCATTAGCTGCCTTTTCGTCTGCTTTGTATGCTTCCTCATACATATTCTTTGTTATCTCAAAACCATCAATAAGTAATACATCCTGTTCCTTTGCAAGCTGTTTAACTGCTTCAACATATGCATTATTTTCAGTTACTAGTGTTCCTGTTTCTTTATCTGTTGAATCATGATGTGGTTTAATAGTACCCTCACTAGTATAATAAAGTCTTGATACTGGTGTTACAAGAACCGGTATTGCCCCTACTTCCTTTGCCGCATCAATATATTGTTTAAGATACCATTTATAAGTACCACCACAATCATATGAATAGAATGTATCTCCATACTTTGAAGTAAGTGATGATGGTGTTGCCACTTTAGTTCCTGCTGTTACCGGATATATTCCGTTGGCATCTGGCTGTCCAAGTGGTACATATCTATCTTCAATATATCCTTTTCCATTGGCACAGTCATTGTGTCCAAACTGTATAAACAGATAATCACCTGCTTTAATATTGGCTTTTATCTTATCTAATGAGCCCTCATTGATAAAGTTTCTGCTGCTTCGTCCTCCATTGGCATAGTTCTGCACCTTAACCTTTGAAGCATCAAAGAACGCCTGTAAATATTCGCCCCATGAACCTTCAGCCTGGGCCTTACCGCTCATATACATACCTGATGCTGAATAATCCTTAACAGTTGAATCACCTGCTAAAAATACATTTACTCCATCACCAAGTTCTATATCTGTTGAACCTGTAGGATCTTCATATCCATCTCTTACATATGCCTCTGCCTTATATTTTACTGCTTCTGACTTAACACCACTTAAGTTCTCTGGCACAACTTCAACTTCAATATGCTTTCCAATAGCATCCTTAGAAATCTTATATGTATTATCCGCATTGGCAGTTGACGATTTTACAAGTGTTCTGCTGCCATCCTCATTAACAATATACCAGTGGATTACTGATGCATCATTTTTATCATTCTTCTCTCCAAGCGAGTATATAACAGTAAGAGTATGTCCTGGATATGGTGCATTGATATCTCCATTATCAACAAGATATGGTTTCTTTACAAATGCTACTGTGCTCTCACCAGCCACATAAGCATCAGGTGTCCAGCCTGAAAGATAATCATTCACAACATCTTTCTTTGCAACACTTTCATCTGTTGTAACTCCTGTTACTCTCTTAGAAACATCTACTGCTGTTCCATCTGTATAAACCGAATTATATTCTGTATAACCAGCCTTCTCCGGCTTATTGCCAGACATTTCAAACCAGCCTTCATCCTTAATGTAACTACCATTTATCTTAGTATTAAGGAATGTTACTTTTGCATCCTGACCCCAAGGTCTTCCAAGATATCCTGCACTTACCTCAAGTTCATCACTGCCTGTTATTGTACAGTTTCTAAATACATAGCCAATCTTAGTTGCTGCAGCAGAGGTTGGCTTATGTGCTGTAATATAACCACCTGTAGAGCCAGCACTGTAACCTGCGAATCTAAGCTCACATCCATCAAACACTGCGTTTCCATCACCAAATATGTAATCTGTATTACCCTCTATATGGCAGTTTTTAAAGTACATATTAGTTGCTGAATTGCCAGTATATAATGTATCCTGGCTTCCAAGAAATGCACAGTCTGTGAATTCAACCTTATCAGCTTCTATAGCCATGGCTGTTGCTCTTTCTGTTGCTGCCTTTGATGTAACATCTGTTGCGTAGTTTCTGTCTGGATTCTTATTTTCTGTAGGTGTTACACCATCTTCTATTTCTTCATCTGTTAAATAACGGTTAAAAGAAGCTTCAAACGTGATTCCATCAGCACTGAATCCTGTTGCTGTATTTTTAAGCAGTACTGAACAGCCCCATTTTGCTGCAGCTGCCTTCTCGTACTTGTCATACGCATTTTCAGCATTATAATAACCTTTAGAATCTATGCTGTAATACTCATATCCTATTCCATAATACCATGTAAGAAGTACTTCTTTGCCTGATGACTTTTCATCATTTACAAGTCTGACATATGGAGTTGATATTATAACCTGTTCTCTATATGTACCAGGTGCAATATGAATAGTAACTCCATTATTCTCATCAGGAGCAGGTGTCATTAATGATACTGCTGATACTGCTTCTTTTACTGTATTATAGTTTACATTTCCTTTTTCTTTATATCCGACATATATATCAGATACTCTTTCAATCTGTTCCTTATCTTTAGTTGACACCATTAAGATGTCTTTAGTTACATCCGCATCATTGACTACTATATGTGTTGTTGTTCTATATCCATCAACTGCTGCTTCAACTTCATATGAACCATTTCTTAAAGAAACTTCATATCCATCTGATGTAACCTTTCCTGTATACACATACTTGTCATCAACATTGATAAACTTAATATCTGTAACTGCTGCTTTAGCATCTATATCTGTAAATCTACCTGTTACCTTATATAACTTCTTAGCAGAAACGCTTATATCTTTAGAGTAATCTGTCTGACCTGTAACCTCTTTGCCATCAGCTACTTCATAATCATTAACTCCACTAAGCTCAACTGTATACTTAACATCAGGCTCAAGTGTTGCTTTGAAAGCTTTGTTATCATCAAGCTTAAGAACCACATCATCTGCTAATGAAGATGGGTCTGCTACGAGCTTAACTGATAATCCCGATGTATCATAATCTGCTGCAAAGCCTGTAACCTTTCCTGTATATGTATATACTTTCTTTTCTTCTACCTTTAATGTAACTCCTGTCTTGCCTGTCAGAGCTTCATCTACAGTTGTTGTAACATTCTTTGTATCAACAGAAAATCCATATCCTGCTACTCCGGATAAAACTGCTGTATAATCACAACCTGCTGCAAGTGTAGCTGTAAATGTATTGCCTTTTACATCTGCATCATATGTGATATCGTTAACATCATCCTTAAACAAAACCTTCAGACCGCTTACCTGTACGCCTTCTATTGTTCCACTGACTTTTACTCCCGGAATTCTTACCACCCTGTTATATATAGGTTTTCCTGCTGCTGCATCTGTATACACCTTATATGAACCACTATACTTAGCTACGAATTCATACTTAGCTCCCTTGTTAGTAAAGCTTGCTTTTTCTACCTGTTCATTATCTTCACCAAGATACTTAAAAAGAAGTGTTCCATTAGCAGCATTGCTTGATGCCATGTATACAACTATCTTATCTCCGGCTTCTACATTGTTAATAGCAATGTATCTTCTTCCTTCTCCTCCTGTACCATTACAGTAGTACATACCGGATGCTGTATATCCATCATCATATGCTGTTGTTGCTAACGCATTGCTTCCATAGTTTTTGCCTGATGCCGAGAACAATCTGTCATTGGCATTATGATTGATTGTAAGATCACCAAATGTTGTTTCTCCGGCAACGAATTTACCATCCTTTGAAACATTGTCACAATTCTCCCAGTCAGCAGCAGTAATATGATTATTATACTTATCTGTATCTGCTTCCTGTACTGTGCCCATGTCCCATACGTCAATCTTTCTTTTTGACGCTTTTGATTCTGCTGCAAATGCAGTTACATCTATGCTTGTAACAAGCATAAGTACTGCACACAAAAGACTGCTAAGACGTCTTTTAGTTGTTTTGCGCATATTGACCTCCCTTTCTGCCTTTAAAGGCATTATAACATTATATATCTGCATGGATACTGTCAGGGTCTGTTTATAAAACCTTTTTGATATCCATAATACAAACTATAAAGTATGAACCAATGTCAAGGTCAATATCTTTTACATATTTAATAAAGAATTGTTTTTATATGCGAACATAACATCTCATAATTCACTGTTTTTCATGCCGTACAGGAACACTCATAAGAATATACATCACATGATCATCACTATCATCATCCTTAACCTTTGTTATAACTATACCTGTTATATCACCATCAAGGACAAGATTATGCTCTTTCATATACGCAAGATGACGCCCTATCATAATCTCCTTAATCTCATCCTGTGAATAATCATATATACTGCTTAACCTTGCCGGCACCTTTGATATACCCATAACTGACGGCTTAGGAATATACTTCTGTGCATATTGGTTAATATGAAGATGATACTTTTCAAGGTGTTCTTCCTTAATCGAATAACCACAGCTTAAAGTAAAACGTCCTGCTTTCATCTCGCTCTCAGGAATAATGTATATATGCTGTATTTCTGGTGAATTGTATAAAAACTCGCTTAGCTGCTCCAGTCTTTCTGGCTCCTGAAGCAGCTTTCCGCCATTCTTATATAAAACATAATACATAGGAAGACTTTGTTTTTCATATATATCTGTATTAGCTGCCGCCTTATTCATAAGTACACAGTCATCCTTAAGCCTGTGTCTTAAATACGTCATATAGGCTATCTGCCTATCCATCTGCTGCATGCGTTCCTGACACGCCTCTATAGTTTCATCAAGCGTATAATTCTGCATCTTACTTATCTGCTCATGCGTAAAACCATACTTTATATGCATTTTAGCATTGAGCACACCAAAAACTCCGTCATCATCGTAATACCTGTATCCGCTGTTCTCATCCCTCACAGCAGATATATAACCCATATCCTCGTATCTTCTCACCGTATTTGTAGATACACCAAGAAGTTTTGCAAGATCACTTATCTTATACCTCATATATTTTTTGCCTCTTTCATTTGTACACATTTCTTTATATCATCATAATATCAGTACTATAATACTATTTCAATACTGTTTAAAGACAACATTTCCATAAGCCAGACTATATCATGCCCGCTTACATAAGTTCAGCTATGCCTGACAGTCTCACATATCTGTCTGATATACGGTACCATGTCGGAAAATCAACGACTCCTGTCTGTGGCATATTGTTAATTCTCTGAAACTGTCTTACCGCTTCTGCTGTCTGCTCTCCATATATTCCATCAACCGACAGTGGTGGTATAGCTTTGTAATAATCTCCTATGAGATTCAGCTGCTCCTGAAGCTGTCTTACTTTCTGACCCGATGACCCTATATCAAGATTGGCACCAGGCCATGATGAAGGAATACCCTGTATCTGCTCTGCTGTATTTATATACATATCATCGCCATAATAATATCTTAATATATCGATTGATGAATATCCCTGGTCACCAAGATACTTACTTCCCCACTGTGTCATCCAGTTCGGACAGCTTGATTTTTTTCCATCACAGTACTGTGTAAGTATTGGCTGCTTAACATTCGGACGTGAAAGATAATTATCAAATATTTCATCTACTACATTTGATATACTCTCAAATATATTTCTGCCATTCACCCATTTATGATCAAATGCTGTTGAAGATGTTATAGTAAAATTATAACTCTGGTTTCTATACCATTCTGTATACACCCTGTTTAATGTAAATGACATGATTGCAAGTATATTAGCCTCTAACGTCTGCCTTGGCCATGTTGAATATATCTCGCTGCTTGCAACATTTTTAATATAATCCTTATACCTGACATAATAATCAAGCGCCGTTGAATCAGTAGGAACACCATCATGCACAACTATAGTTTCAGGAATAACAACACGGCTTAGTACTATCTCACCAGACTGGTTAAGTGGCTTTATCTCACTCTCTGGTATCTTGGCTGGATAGTTTCCATACAGGGTATTAACCGGAATAACTATGTTATCTTCCGCAACTGCATACTCATTTTCATTAAGATATACATCCTGTATACTCGTTTCCCCTGAAAAGACATCTATTCCGGATATGTTAGTCTCCTCATATCCGTTGGCACTGACACCAATCGTATATTCTGCAAATGGCTGTTTTTCCCCTGGCTCCATGCTGTACTCTATCGGTGGTGCTAAAAGTTCATCAAGATTAACAGCCCCTTCTGAATCCGTTACAAGTTCATTTATTATAGAATCCGGATTACCTGTATATGACAAAGTGATTCTTGCATTTGCAAGTGGTGTTCCCTGCTGTTTATCATATACATTTATGTGCATCTTTCCTTTATCTATCATATCCTGTGGTGTTTCCATAGTATGAACATACACCATTATACCCCCATTCTGTATACACCTATATACACAAAATCAATATTTTTTCATTATTATATGTATCTTTATATATTTTTATGAATAAAATAAAATGATAATTCCTTTAGGAGCGGATATGTCAAAATATAAAGTAGCTCTTGATGCAGGTCATGGTGGCAGCGATCCTGGTGCTGTTTATAATGACAGACAGGAAAAAGATGATACCCTCGACCTGACTCTGGCCGTCGGCGATATTCTTAAAAAAAATGGAGTTGATGTTTTCTATACAAGAACTAACGACGAATATGAGACACCTTTTAAAAAGGCAACTGATGCTAACAACTCAGGCGCTGATCTTTTCGTGTCAATACATCGAAACTCTTCTGAAAAGCCCAACCAGTATTCTGGTGTTGAAACTCTTGTATACAATGATTCAGGATTTAAGTCAGAAGTTGCAAGAAACATAAACAACCAGCTTGAGAATGTTGGATTTAAGAATCTGGGAGTTGATACCCGGAAAAATCTTGTTGTACTTAAGAGAACTAAGATGCCAGCTGTCCTTGTTGAAGCAGGCTTTATAAATAATGAAAAAGATAATTATATATTTGACCAGGAATTCGATAAGGTTGCAAATGCTATAGCTGATGGAATATTAGAAAGCCTACCTATTGGTTCACGCAACTCTAATACTCACCATTCAAACAGCAGCTACAACAAAGCTAACAACTCCAATAATACCAGCAGTTCCAATAATACCAATAGTTCCAACAATACCAACAGCTCCAACAATACCAATAATTCCAGCAACGCCAGCAATATCAACAGTTCCAGCAATGCCAGCAATTTAGAAGCTTCTAGTACTTTCTATGATTCTAGTAGTTTCGGAAATTCCGGCCATTCCGGTAATTTCGGCAACTCCGGCAATTCTTATAATTCCGGCAGTTCCTATAATTCCGGTAATTTCATCGGCACAAGCAGTTCTATTAATAGTGATAATGCCTCTTATAGATATGATATAACTCCAAAAACAGAGACAGAAAGTATTACAGAAGGTATTAACAACTCTGATAATTATACTGCTGACACCGGATATAATCTCTGCAATGATAACTCCTGCAACAGCCTACACAATAACTCCTGCAGCAACACCTGCAATAATTCATATATACATCAGCCTCTCTACCGGGTTCAGACTGGTGCATACCACAATAAAGATAATGCAGACCGCTTATTAAACTCTCTACTTATAGATGGCTTCCCAGCCTTTATAATATATGAAGATGGTTACTACAAGGTACAGGTAGGTGCATTTGCCGAACTATCCAATGCAATCAAAATGGAACGACGGCTAAGAAGATTTCATTATAGTACCTATATCGTTGTTTAGGTAAATTAATTACTATGTTGATAAACAGACGTTATAAAACTTTAGTGGTTTTATATTAAGTAATGCTTTAGTTATCAGAAAGCTGATTGGGTATTTCTAATCACAATCAGCTTTCAAAATATGACTCTGATTGCCATTTTCTCATATAGGGTCACAATCCCAATATATAACTCAATTTTTCTACTGAACACTTCAACTAATCTCTTCGACCAATTACACTTCAACAAATCTCTCCAACAAAAGCTAACAAGCACAAGGGGGATTGAGCGTAAAAGCACTCAATCCCCCTGCATTCCCCATCTGTGGTTCCCCGTTGTTTTGGTAAGATTTTTTATTATTATATTTCCTAGTTATGCATCCTATACAATGCCCTCCTGATAACAACCCCGGTGGCATACCAAGAACGTCCTAGAAACGCCCTCATAACATATTAATAGCTTCCTTATAACATACTAGGAATATCTTGATAACATACTAATATCTTCCTTATAGCAGCCTAAGAACATCCCTATATCCTTCTTATAGCACCCTCTACTCAGCCTTATAGATTGTTGCACCATGCCATTCTATTGAATCAATATCCTCAACGGCAACTACCTTCTTTAATCCATAGGTGATATCATACAGCTTTGTCTTTGCATTTCCTGATAAATCAGATAACTTAGTATCTGCCTCTACAACTGTGCCATTCTTAAGTGTTACTGTTAGAGCATTTCCTTTTTCAACTCCGAAGTACTTAAAGTCAATATCTCCAGTTCCCTTAAGAGCCACCTCGAATCCATTAGATTGAAGATCTGTGATTGTCAGATATTCGCCATCCTTGTATACTGACGGAACCTGTACATCCGGCTTTGAACATATAACTCCTGTACTACTGTCTTCAACCTGTGTTTCAAATGACCATTCGCCTGTTGCTATCTGTCTTTCTTCACGTTTTTCCTTATCTTCTGTTGCATACGCGCATCTTAAGTTTTCTGTTGATATTGTTATAGTACTTCCTACGAATTTAGTACCATCATTATAATCAAGATTCATCTCTGCATATATTTCTGTTCCATCCTCTGACATTCCATTAAAGAATATTGGCAGATATCCTGATCTGGAATCTGTGATAGAGTTGCCATTTAAGCTTACATGGGCTTTCTCAAAGTTGAACGAACCTATTATTGGCTTCATATCGCTTTCGTCATTAGGAATAATAGGGCTTCCATCCTTTGACTTAAATGTTAAGCTTACATAGAATCTTGAACCACTTGCAACATAATTGCCCCATATAACATCTACTGTTGAATCCTTTGAATTCTCCATATTATTACTGCTATATACACTTACTGTACTGTCATCATCCATATGAGATGAGAAGTTAACATTGCTTTGTGGCTTAAGATATTTCTGGTATGCATATGCTCCTGTATAAGTAATTCCTGATACTGCAAACACAACCGCTGCTGCCGCCGCAATATTTCTATACACCTTATACTTCTTATTCTTTTTTAAGTTTACACGCTTATTCCTTGTTGGCTTTGCCTGCTCTACCCATTCCTGATTAATATAATTCATTGAATTAAACAGCTTATTCTTATCCATAAATACCTCCATTCTGTTGCCTCTACGCAACCCCTTAATTCATAACTCAACATCATTATTCTCAAGAAAAAGCTTAAGCTCTTTTCTCATTCTGTGAAGTGTTACCTTTACTGTGCTTTCACTTTTTCCTTGTAGCTGTGCTATCGTTCTGATTGGTTCTGAATACCAGTACCTTTGTATAAACATATTTCTCTTCTGGACTGGAACACCCTTTAAAAACTGGTCAAGCAACTCTCCAAGCCTCTCTTCATCCCCATCTGGTAAATTATCCTCTCTGCCGATGCATTGTTCCATCTCTGATGTAAGCTCTATTACATTGGAACTCCTCTTTAATGCTTTATCGTGCTCTATTCTTTTACATATCAGATGTCTGCAGATAGTCGCTGAATATGCAAAAAGATATTTAGGTCTGTTCTGAGGGACTGACTTCCACACTTCATAAAATGTATCATTCACACACTCTCTGGCATCCTCTTCACTATCCAACATATTCATAGCCAGTCTCATAAGCGGCCTCTGATACTTATCCATCAGCTCACTCATAACACTCTCATCTCTGTTGACTATTAAATCAATTATTTCTTCTTCGCTGCGCACTTTTTATTTTTCCTTAATTCAGATTTTTGAAAGCTTTCACATATATAGTACGATTTTATTTCATAAGGTTACATTTCTCTGACTTTTATTCATATAATGATACCAGGGTCAAAAGGTCTAAACCCACATGAGCTTGCTCATAGGTG
>OGUD01001203.1_pt1 | contig 13966 bp, 16 predicted proteins | sample 1573671 | NCBI WGS metagenome assembly OGUD01 (sample SAMEA2582065, study PRJEB24529) | metagenome | biome: Human gut stool | place: China | collected 2011 | reverse complement strand
ATACAGTGCCCGTGCCAGCGGTCGATTTTCTATGACAGAAACTTGGTTATTCTCTGCAATCTCCACAATTTTGAGTGCAATATGATCCGCACCCTTTGCAACAACAACCGGTGCCTCATCCTTTTCGACATCATAGCGCAGTGCAACTGCAAAGTGTGTTGGATTACGGACAACAACATCAGCTTGTGGTACAGCCTGCATCATACGATTCTGTGCCATACGCCGCTGCATTTCCTTAATCTTACCTTTAATCTGCGGATCGCCTTCCATTTGCTTATATTCTTCTTTAATTTCCTGCTTACTCATACGAATCTGCTTTTCATAGCTCCACCATTGGTAGAAAAAGTCAAATGCAGAAATTACAATAAATGCCATGCCAACCTGTAATATCATCTCCATAACGATTTTGAGAAGATATGCAGTGGAAGCATTGAGTGATGTGCCAAGCGTTTTTGCAAAAATAGCAATATGCTTAAGCACAAAGCTATAAATCATATAGAGCAGGATGCTGATCTTGATGATACCTTTGAGCACCTCGACCAGACTTTTTCCTGAAAACAATCGAGTAAACCCTTTCAATGGGTTCAGTCGGTTAAACTGTGGTTTTAAACTTTCTGCAGTAAACATTGGTTTTGTCTGTGCTACAGTTGCTGCAATTGTAACAAAAATTGCAGTTGCCATCATAGGGCCTGCACAAATCAACACCAAATAGGAAAATTTAACAACCAATTCACGCGTTAATGTCTCACTAATTGGTTTCTCGCGTGCTGCCATTACGATACATTCCCGTAAAAATGCAGCTGCATTTTGATAAATCATTGGGAAAACCAGCTTGATAACAAAAAAGCCAGCAAGCAAGGTTGCAACAACAACAATATCACGGCTTAGAAAGATATTACCTTTCTTACGTTCGTCTCGCCGTTTTTTGGGCGTCGCTTTTTCGGTTTTGGAATCAGCGCCTGCCATGCCTTGTCATCCCCCCAGTCCTATTGGCGCGGCTCAAGGACTATCGTAGCAGTGTAAGCTGTTGCTGGATTGTAACCAGCATATCACTGCCCATACTATAAAGAAAATCTCCTATTGGATAAAACATCACCAGCAAGAGCAATAAGCCAACCAACACCTTGAGTTCCACATTGACAGAAAACACATTGATCTGCGGAATGGTCTTCATCAAAACGCCCATTCCCATCTCGCCCAAAAACTCAGCGGCAAAAATTGGAAAAGCCAGCTTAACACCAAGCATTGTACAATGTACGAATAACTCTAAAATGCTTTGTGCCAACTCGTTTCCAAAAGCTGCTGCACCAAACGGTACAATTTGACCTGATGTCATCAAAATTCGAATCAATGTCAGATGCCCATTGGCTTCGAAAAAGAGCAAGATAAAAAGAATGTTCATTAGTGATGCCACAGAAGACAGTGATACATTGGACGATGGATCATATACCTTAGACATGTTGAGACCCATCTGCATATCAATCACTTCGCCTGTCATAACAATCACATAAAAAAACAGGCTTGTCACAAAGCCCACTACATAGCCGATCCCGAATTCCAGCAACAGCCGCAGCGCATATTCGATCATGGTGCCCGGCACAGGCACCGTTGGTGGTGCCAATGGAGTCGTTGCGATTGTCAGCACCAAAATCAATCCTGCCTTGACATAAGCTGGTACATTATTTCGGCCAATTAGCGGATTTAGCAAAACAAACCCACTCATACGCATTAGAATATAGGTGAAGATTGTCCATTCTGCCCAGTCAATCATGCCATAGACTCCTTTCCCACTACCTAATTATCAGAGTAAATAGTTCGCGGGTATAATCCTGCATGATTTCCAGCATGGTACCGCCAAAGAGCAGTAAGATAACTGCAATCAGAATCAGCTTGGGCACAAAGGACAATGTTTGTTCATGAATCTGTGTTGCCGCCTGTAAAATTGCAATTAAAACACCAACACCCATACTGAGAATCAGCATCGGGCCTGCAAACTTTACTGCAACCAGAATCCCTGAATGCATCACGTCCATGACTTGTGAATTTGTCATTGTGCACCTCCTTCTGTGCCTCGCTACTGGAAGCTGCGTGCAAGTGTTGAGAACAATAACTGCCAGCCATCAATTGAGATAAATAACAATAGCTTAAATGGCATTGAAATCGTTGCTGGTGGCAACATAATCATACCCATTGACATCAGAGTTGAAGATACAATGATATCAATCAGCATAAAGGGAATAAATAGGAAAAATCCAATTTGAAATGCCTGTTTCAGTTCATTGGTCATAAATGCTGGAACAATCACACGTAATGGTAACTGTGTTGGATCCTCAGGCATTGTTGTGCCTGAAAGCTCCAGAAACATATCAAGAGAACTAGGCTCTGTTTGATTCAGCATAAATTTTTTCAGCGGAATTTTTGCCCGGTTAAAGGCCTCCTCTTGTGTAATTTGCTCTGCAATATAAGGCTCATACGCAGTTTTCTGAATTTGTGTCACAACAGGTGACATAATAAATAATGTCAAAAACAGTGCAAGTCCAACCAAAACATTATTTGGCGGCGTTGCCTGCGTACCCATTGCGGTGCGCAAGAAAGATAGAGAAATCACGATGCGCATAAATGAAGTCATCATGATAACGATGGAAGGGAACAATGCAATCATTGTAGTCAGGAACAAAACCTGAAGTGTTTGCACGCTATCCCCGTTTACATTGATGAGCGCATCTGTCATCGTCGCGTTTCCTTCCTTTCTCCCATCCAAGCAGGGTTGTTAATCATCTTTATTCTTTTTGCCAAGACTGGCCACACCATCGCGCAAAATATCGCGAAAATCTGGCGTTTTTTCCGCATTCTGTTGTTTTGTGGTGCAGATACCAGCTTCTTCTTCAGTTAACTCAGCCACGAGCTGTATTCCAGCTTGTGACACGCCCAGCAACCAATAACGACCACCAGCCTCCACCAAAACCAACTGCTTGTCCTGTCCCAGTGACAGCCGGCTGAGCAAGCGCATCGCATTTCCTGATGCGCTTGCAAAACCACCGCCACGGACAGCAATAAACCGACTGCAACGATAACTCAAATAGAGCACCAAGACGACTGCAGCCAGCATCCAGAGCATTTCCATTACCCCAGAATAGAGGTAACTGTCTTGAGAATACGTTCTGGCTTAAATGGCTTTACAATAAAATCCTTTGCGCCAGATTTAATCGCTTCAATAACCATTGCTTCCTGACCCATTGCGGAACACATAACAATTGTTGCATTTGGATCCTTTGCACGAATGGTCTTAAGTGCTTCCAAACCATCCATATTTGGCATGGTAATATCCATAATTACGAGATCTGGATGCAGCTCATCATACTTTGCAACAGCCTGCATTCCATCAGAGGCTTCGTCTAAGTCAGTATAACCGTTCTTAGTCAAAGTGTCCTTCACCATCATGCGCATAAAAGCTGCATCATCTACCAATAAAATTTTAGCCATTTGAATTAACCATCCTTTTTCTATTTTGCTTATCAACCTTTGGCTGATATTGTTACAAATTTCTAAAGTTTCTAACCGAAGTATTATCGTGAAAGGATACCCAAGTCCGGTTTTTGAAGAATTTCAGTGACGCGGATACCAAAGTTATCTTCTACGACAACAACATCACCTCGTGCTACACATTGCCCATTGACAAATAGATTGACCTGATCACCTGCCAATGTATCAAGTACCACAAGGGAGCCCTTCGTAAAGCCCAAAATATCCTTAACCAGTCGCTTGGTGCGTCCAATCTCAACAGATACCTCAAGCGGAACTGACATAATCAGATCGAGATTCTGTGCCTGTTCCTCTCCCAAAGGTTCACCCGATGCAAAATGTGGCATTAACGGCTGATCTACTTGAATCACCTTGTTTTGTTGTACTTGTGGCTGTGCTTGCTGCATTTGCTGCATTTGCTGCATTTGCTGCATTTGTTGCTGCTGCATTGCAATCAAATTGGTTAGCTGATTGAGAAGCGCAGAATCCACCTGTCCGCCCACACTTGGCATCACTGGTGCTGCTTGGGGTTGCATTTGCGGCATCTGTTGCATCTGCATCTGCGGCATCTGTGCCGCCGCCGACGCTGCTGGAGCTGGAGCTGCTCCTCCGCCCATCATCAGCTTTTCAATTTCATCTTGACTCAACGTACCACCAGCAGGTGTAGCCGGAGTTGCTGGAGCGGGGGATGGAGCCGGAGCCGCTGCCCCGCCTGCCATTAGTTTTTCAATCTCATCCTGGCTCAGTGTACCACCACTTGAATCTTGTGCCGCAGGAGTAGGTGCAGCTTCCGGCTGTGCACCTACGCTATTCGTATCTTCTTCACTTGGAACATTCAACGCCCCAATTAGCTCCTTCGCAAGATCACATGGCATTACGTTCATAAATTCGCTTTCCATTGCCCCTTCAATGGAGAGGTTAAAACGTACGACAACCATCGTATGTCCATGTGGAAAATAATCGCTCCGGAATTCTTCCAGGTCCTTAATTTCAAATGCAGTTGGAGTAGAGATGTTTACCATCTTTCCCAAGAACTCTGATAATGCAGTTGCAGAAGCACCCATCATCTGGTTCATAACCTCGCAGATTGCGCTCATACTGAGTTCATCGAGCACAAAGTCCTCATCTGCGGTCTCCTGCCCCATCAAAATATCAACAACTGCATGTACATCCTGTCTGCGCAACAGCATAATATTTCGTCCTGATAGACCAGATACATAAGTAATCTCCACACCGACTGCCGGATCAACTCTACCCAGTTCAAATTCTTCAGAAGTCAGTACATGTACAGTTGGTGTGGTAATATCAGTACGCCGATTCAGCATATTGGATACCGCCGTGGCTGATGAGCCAAGGCTGATATTCAATACTTCGCCGATGGCATCTAGCTCTATCGTGCTGAAGTTTTGCGGATCCATCATTCGTTTCGCTCCTTTATTCGGCTTGAAGTTCAGACATCTTGCCAGACGCCATCGATTCTTACGGCCATTTTATTCTTGTGGGTTCCTAATTTACCAAGAAACCAAGGCTCCCCCTCAACATAAAGAGTAATGTCGGAATCTTTGGGTTTCGCAAGATTGATTACATCCCCTTCATGCAAATAATAAATATCACTTAGACTCAGCTGAACCTGTCCCAGTTCTGCGACAATCTGCATACCAGAATCTCGCACACTGTCCATAATTTCTTCGCTGTCTTTCTCATTACGCGGCAGCATTGCATCACTCATATTGCTGCGTGCAATGATATTGAAAATGCTGGTCAGCAATGTACCCGGCAAACAAATACTAAAGCGTCCGCCTACCTCACCAACCTTAACATCCAGTCCAACAATTACAACTATTTCATCAATACCAATGACCTGCATGAGTGTCGGGTTTTGCTCTACGCGCTGTAAAGCAAAATGAACTTCCAAATAGTTCTGCCAGCCTTCGCCCATGACATCAATCAGCTTATTCAAAATCGATTCATACAGCTGTAATTCTATGCTTGTATAATTGTATGCATACGAAACATTGGGTGCTTTTTCATCCACAGACCCCAACATACGATCCATCATAAACAGCATCATCTGCGTGGTTGCATGCAAAATAACAGGTGTGTTTTCAGTCATATCTCCTGGAAGAGAAACACTGATAACAGTCAGCACATCATTGTCACTAATTGCATTTACAAATTCATAATAACGCTGCTCTTCGATTGAGTCAACCGTCAGTTCACAATTTGTACGCATCATACTGTTAAGACGTGCTGTAATACTGCGGCAATAGCTGTCATAGACACCCTGTAATATCTTCAATCGATCCTTTGTAAACTTCTTCGGGCTATAGAAATCATACTTTCTATAATTCTCTTCTGGCGTGTCAGATGTCTTCGACTCCATGTCCTCGCCCGACTGCATAGAACTGAGCAAAGCGTCGATCTGACTTTGGGATAATACCTCAGCCATTCGGTTATCTCCTCTTTTTATTCCGATGCGTTATCTGTTTGATCTTGTGACTCCTATTTAGAAGTCGCTTCTTCCGCCTTTGTCTCACGCGTCTGATAGTACTCATCTATCGCACTATCCTTGCCCTCTTGTCGGGTGGAAATGATCATTTCAACACGTCGATTCTTACTTCTTCCCTCTGCAGTATCAAAACCAGCAATCGGACGATACTGTCCATATCCAACACTGACCAGCTTTTCTGGCTCAATGATGTTCTTATCCTGTAAATACAGCAGCACTGAATCTGCACGATTGGTTGCCAAAAAGCGGTCATGATGCAAGTCATATGCCATCTCTGCACTTGCCTGGGAGGTGTGTCCCAGAATACGGACTTCATCAATCTCTGGAGCCATCGACTTTAATATATTTGCCATTCCATCGAGCACCAGTTTGCCAGATTTCTGGATTTCGTAGCTATTTGGTTGGAAAAATACGGTTGAGTCGAAAGTTACAAACTCATATGTATCTCCCTTTGTGATACTGACTGCCTGATTCAGATTATTTTCTGAGATATACTGCTTGAGCGCATAATATAACTTGTCAGTTGTATCCATATCAACTGGCTCATCCACACCACCACTTACCGCATACTCTCCTGGATTCTCAGCCATCATATCAACAATCTGCGATGGATCACCTAACTCAGGATTTAAGCTCTTGACCAAAATCGCCCATTTCTCCTGATTGGTATCTGCTGTGGCTACCAAGAGAACAAAGAAGCACATCAACAGAGTGACCATATCGGCATAAGTATCCAACCAGTTTGGACCAGTACTTCCTCCACCTTTATCACGTTTTCGTCTGGCCATTCCATCTGCTCCTCTCTGCCGCCCTTTGAATTATTTTCCTTTTTTCCCTTTTTTCTTCTTTCCGCCGCCATCGCCGCCGTCGGCACCATCACCGCCCATTTCACGCTGCTTCTGCGATAGGAAAGATACCAATTTTTCTTTCAGGAACTTGGGGTTTTCACCTGCCTGAATTGCAAGAACACCTTCAATAATCAAAGACTTACATAACATTTCTTGAGCATCTCGCAGATGCAGATGGTTTGCAATTTGTGCAAAAATCATGTTTCCTAAGATACTACCATAAAATGTTGTAATGAGCGCAGTACCCATAGCATTACCGAGATTACCTGTGCCCTCTTCCAAGTTCATACCTTTAAGCATATTAACTAGACCAACCAGTGTACCAATCATACCGAAAGCTGGTGCAATACCTGCACCACGCTCATACATACCAGCTACGGTCTGATGGCGTGCAGACAGGCAGTCTAGATCATTTTCCAAAATTTCACGCACTTTATCCGAGTCATTCGAGTCTACAATCATGGTAAGACTCTGCTTAAAGAACGGGTCTTCTACCTGTTCAATTTCTGCTTCCAGTGACAAGAGACCATTTTTTCGCGCAACCTGTGCAAGCTCTACCAGCTTGTCAATATATTCTTCCGGCGCGAAGTTCTTTGTATTCATGACAATCTTCAAATGTTTTGGGATTGCCTTCAATATAGATGGTGGATAGTTACTGATAACTGTCATAATCGTACCACCAACCGTAATCAATAAGCTTGGCGGATCAATAAAGTCGCCTAGCGCCAACTAAGCCGATTAAAAACGTAAGATTCATTCTACTGCCTCCCCGCGAATCTGCCGCTGTTCTTTGCGGCTCACTTGTTCTTTCTATCTATTTCGGTACAACGTCCTGTTAAGATTGCCGATAATCCGAAACTGTAATCGTTCTGCCTACGTCAATAATTTTCGCATGATATGCAATAATCTTACGCATGATTTCCTCAACAGACTCCTGAACGATATAAAAGTCATGGTTCATCATAATAATCTTGGTTTCGGGAATAATCTCGATCGCCTGAATTTGATTGCAGTTAATGACGACCGGTGTACCATTTAATCTCGTGAGCTTTAGCATCCGAGATCTCCCCCTTTCGCTTATAGGATGCAGGGTGCAGCGGAAAAACAGAACTTGTTTTTCCGCTTCATACATCCTGCTAAAAAATATCTATATTGCTTATCGCTTCATTGCAACGAGATCGCTCAGCATCTCATCAGTTACCGTGATAATCTTTGTGTTTGCCTGGAAACCACGCTGTGTTGTAATCAGATCTGCAAATTCATTTGAGATATCAACATTGGACATTTCCAGTACGCCAGAACGAATCTTGGAGTTAAAATTAACAAGGTCATCTTGTCCGCCAGCATTGCCGCCAGCATTGCCGCCACCAACAACGCCGCCGCTTGAGCCAACACGTACATCGCCGGCGTTTCCACCAGCCCGATAGTATGGACCACCCATGTGGGTCAAACCATTCGGGTTATCCACATACGCCAGTGCAAGGCAGCCAATATGTTTAACCTCTTGTGTCTTTTCATCCATACCAGTGATTTCACCTTTTTCATTGATGCTGATATTGCTGAGTGCCATACGCTTCTCAATTGTCTCGTTAAACTCACCAGCGAGATTAGGAAGACGAATTGGCTGTAACTTATCAGCCTTATAGCCATCTGCATTACCAGCACCTCCACCTTGACCATCCCAACGGAAACCGTAGACTACATTCCCCTGTCCATCTACCAGATAGCCATTGTCATCAAAATTGAGATTGCCTACACGGGTAAGAGCCATGCCATTCAATCCACCCTTTCCATCTGTCGGAAGATCTTTCTGTATCTGCGGACTGGTCACGAAAAATCCGTCTCCATCAATCATAACATCTAAAGTATTGTCAGTGACTGCATAGTTACCTGTACGCATATTCATGTCAATGGTACCAACCGTAGCACCATAACCAATCTGTGCAGCATTTGTACCACCTGTTGTTGCAGTGCCGCCTGTACTCGTGCGGACAGAGCTATACATAGATTCTTTGAATGTGGTACGCTGGCTCTTATAGCCAAATGTATTAACGTTTGCAATGTTATGACCAATAACATTCATTTTTTGCTGGTGTGCACGCAATCCAGAGATTGCAGCATACATAGAACCTACCATTGGGAAAATTTCTCCTTCCTGAATCGGGCACTGTTGGTGTCCTGCACATCGGGCGGGACACCAAGACATCCGTAAACGGTCCTGCCTCTTATGATTTTATAAAATCACAGCGCCGTCTATGTTTGTAAATACGTTTTCTTTCATTTCTTCGGTTGTCATTGCTGTAATAATCAGGCGACTGGGTACATTTACAATAAACGCCTGCTCTGAACTAATTACCACAATATCACGCGCACCTTTTGCGCTTGCCTTATCAACCGAAGCACTCAAATCTTGCATAAGCCCTGGCGTCATTTGGATTCCACGCTGCTGTGCACGTTCCTGTGCATGACGTGATAATCGCACTCCTTCAGGCGGTCTCTGTTCAATTCGTCCTTGAAGCAGTGCCTGAAAAGACGTTCCACTGTGGGCTAAACGCAGCTTATTGAGTTCTGTTTGTTGCTGATGAACAGCGGATATTTTTTGAATCATCGTGTGACTCCGATCTGTCAGAGCGACTCTGACGATCCACTGTCAGACTGTTTTCCACCCTCCGGAGTTGTTTCAGTCTCTGGCTTAGTCGTGCCATCACCTGTTCCATCTGGCTTTTCTGTTCCATCTGGCTTTTCTGTACCATCTGGCTTTTCTGTTCCATCTGGTTTTTCTCCGCCGCCTTCAGGCTTATCTGGCTTCTCTGGCAGCTTACCAATGGCCAAAATCTGGTTGAGTCCATACTCCTTACCATTGACAATAATGACTTGCTGTCCATTCATCATACCTGTGCCAGTTACGACACCAACGATTTCCTCAAGTCCGTTTTTGCCCGCAACACCAACTGTAACTTCCTTACCCACCAGAGAAGCCGCATATGAAATGGTACTAATATCATTCATATTCTTCATTGTCTGAATGGTCATCATCTGTATCATCTGATTTAGAAAATCATCTGTTGATGAAGGATTCATGATGTCTTGATTCTTGAACTGTGCCAAAATAAGAGCCATAAAATCTTCTGTTGTCATGTCAAATCCAGATTTCGTTGCTTGTTTTGCACCATGTTCAAATTTCGGCCCCTGAGCTGGCTTGGTGTTTGCTTTCATACCAGTTCGTGACATTTGCATCATATTATAATCGGTCGATCCCATTGGAAATTTCACATCTCCTTTCCTTTAAGAATCGCTTATAGGTTTATGAAAGTCCTGCAAGCCCTAACCGCAGCTGCTGAATAAAATCATCCGCTTGGGCTTTCTCATGACGATGTCCCTGCTGCTGTTGCCGCTGTCCATTGCCCTGATGCTCTTGCTGTGTATACTGATTCTGCTGCTGTGCATTCTGCTGTTCCTGTTCAACAGAAACAGAAACTACGCCAGGCTGATTCTGCTCCACAATCGCACCAATATTCGCTGCATGCTCTGCAAGCAGGCGAACAGTTTTGCTGTTTGCACTATGCATGGAAATCTGCGTTCCTTCTGCAGTTACAGTCAAACGAATGGTAATCTTACCAAGTTCGTATGGAGTCAGCTGTACTTCGATGGTATTATCGCCCTTAACAGCTGCTGTGTCAATTTGCTTTGCAAGCTGCATCGGGAAATCAGGTTCATCTGCTCGAACTGGCTCTGCAACCTTAATCGGAGTGGCCTCTACCTTTTCAAATAGCGGACGCTCTGGCTGCACTGCTGCTCCAGCTTCTGTTACAACAGTGGTATTTTTGTCCTGTGCTTCTTGCATGGTGGTTACCTGTGGCTCTGCAACCTTTTGGGCTGCATCTGCTGCCTGCGGTTCCACAGTTACAGTCGGCTGTTCCGTGGCAGTATGTACCTCAACTGGCTGAATCTGCTGCTCAGGTGTCTGCTCCATCACAGACGGTGTTGTCTGCATGACAGGCTGCTGTACAGTCTCCTCAGCAGATACCAGTGTTACTGGTGCTGTATCTGCAATCACCATCTGCGGTACTTCTTCTGCTGGCTGCATCGTCTGCTCTGGCATTACAATTACAGGCATCATAGCAGCTGCCATTATAGCGGCTGCATTCTGCAAGTCAATCGTATCTTCCTGCATGATGCCATTGTCTGTCTGTGCTTCAGGCTTCGATAGACCTGGTTTCTGCATATCAGATGCTCCACCCTCTACCTTATTCTGAGGCTGCTTTGAAGATGCTGCATTTTCCAATGTCTTGTGGAAATCGGAATCACTTGCAGGCTTATCTGCCTTATTCGCAGCCGGCTTATTTGGACGCGGCGTTGCTGGTTTAATATCCAGACGCATATCAGATGCTTGATTCATTGGTCTCACCTCCTTTCCATTTTTAAGATGCCGTTACAGAACGGCTGTCTTTAAGCGTGCGCCTCTGCGACGCGGCTGTTAGACACAAATTCTTCAATAAGTTGTTCTTCATTCTTTTGAACCATTTTATTATAATTTTCATGTTCTTTTTCACGCAGCTTCTCAATTGACATACTTTCTTGACGTGCGGCAATCATTTCTTCTCGCTTTTCCTCTTCCTCCTTGCGATACTGTGCAAGGAGTTCTAATTCATAGCGAATTGCACGTTCCATACTGCGGAAAAACGCATCATACTCATGCGCTTCTCGTGTTGTGAACCCTTTTTTCTTTTGCTCACAATACTGCTCATTTGCTTCCCGATAGCGCTGGCGCATGCCTTCAATCTTTTCTTCTTGTCGGTTGACACGCATCATAAGCGCAGCACGTTCTGCTTTGAGACCATCCAACAACTGATTTTTGTACCGCAATACATTTTCCAAGGAAAAAGAAAACTTCTTCATCGGAACCGCCTCCTCCTTATTTTTGCATCTCTAAACCCTTAAAAAATTTAGTGTTGTGCCAAAATTTCAGACATAATCTTTACAACTTCATCATAGCCAAATGCTTCATCTGTAGATTGCTTTAGGAAAGCATTGACTCGGTCAATTTTAGAAATTGCATAGTCCAGTTGAGGATTTGTACCCGCTTTATAAGCACCAATCGCAATCAAATCTGCATTTTTTTCATAAACACTTAAAATATCACGAATTTGCGAAGCCAGTTTTTTATGTTCCTGTGGGCAAATTGCACTCATCAGACGAGAGATGCTGGCGTTAATATCAATTGCTGGGAAATGGTTGCTATTGGCAAGCCGGCGTGTCAATACTATGTGACCATCCAAAATACCACGCACCGTATCTGCAATTGGCTCATTCGTATCATCGCCCTCTACCAAGACGGTATAAACACCTGTGATAGATCCCTGCTCAAAGTTACCGCTTCGCTCCAACAGCTTTGGTAGCTCTGCATAGATAGAGGGGGTATAACCACGTGCAACTGGAGGTTCCCCCACTGCAAGTCCAATTTCACGCTGTGCCATTGCAAAACGAGTTAAGGAGTCCATCATGAGTAGAACATCCAAACCTTGATTTTTAAAATATTCTGCAATACTGGTTGCAACAGACGGACATTTCATGCGCAGCATTGCGGGCTGGTCAGAAGTCGCTACAACAAGTACCGACCGACGCATACCTTCTTCTCCCAGATCGCGCTGAATAAACTCAAGAACCTCTCGGCCACGTTCTCCAACCAACGCAATTACGTTAATATCCGCCTTGACATTTTTCGCAATCATACCAAGCAAGGTACTCTTACCAACACCAGAACCTGCGAAAATACCAATTCTCTGTCCTTTTCCGATGGTCAACATACCATCAATCGCCTTAACACCAAATTCTAAACGCTCGGTGATTGGCGGACGCGATAAGGGATTGATATAGCCGCTGTCCACATAACAGTATTCATTGGGTTCAAATGAACCCAGGCCATCAATTGGTTCACCCAGCGCATTGATAACACGACCACGCAAAAAGTTTCCGACAGGCAAGCGCAGCCGTTTTCCTGTATTCCGCACAAAATTTCCAGCCGAAATGCCATTCATTGCTTCATAAGGCATTAGCAGCATGCGGTCTTGTTTAAAACCAACAACTTCACCCAAAATCTGCCGACTTTCTGCCCCGCTATAAATTCGGCAAATATCTCCAATCGCAGCTCTGCCGCCAGAGGCCTCGATCGACATGCCCACAATATTTTCAATTTTGCCGGTACGGCTGTAGGTTTCTGCTGTGCGCACCGCCCGAATCATATCATCCAGCATCTCGATCCCCCTGTCTTGTTATTCTTTCATGTCTTGCAGCATTTCACGGATATTATCCATCTGCGTTGATGCACTGGCATCAATAATTTCATCCGGCATTTCGATAATACAAGCACCCGGATCGTCACTTTCCATTGGCACGATTTTTACATGGTCAGACAGGCTGGCAAGCGAAGCTGCAAGTTCTGGATCAGCCTGTACACACCTTTGCACCTCGCCCTTTGAGATATAAACGCGTACCCATTCACGCCGCTTGAGCTTTTCGACTGCATGCTGCACCATTCGTGCAACAATTTCTCCGCTGGACTGCAAGCTGATACGCAAAATCTTTTCAGCGACCGTAAGCGCCAAATCTCGCATTTGATCTTGTGCACGAACAAACATCATATCCCGCTGGTTTGCAGCGTCCTGAAAAAATTGCTCAATATCATCTATAAACTGTGCTTGCTGCGCATGCCCTTGCGCACGGCCTTCTTCCTGTCCTTGCTCCATTCCAACTTGATAGCCGGCTTTACGGCCTTCTGCAAAGCCTTCCTGATAGCCTCGCTCACGCATTTGCTCACATAGTGCCTCTGCTTCACGCTGGGCAGTTGCACGCACATTTTCTACGATGGCAGCAGCTTCTTCCTTTGCCCGTTCTCGTGCCTGTTCTATAATTTCATCTGCCTCACGTTCTGCTGCTTCCTGCAATTTTTTTGCGAAATCAGTAGAATGTGAACCAAATTCATGTTTGATGTCCGCCGTCGGTTCCTCTGCAACCGCAGTCGGCTCTACATATTCCGGCAGTGAGGCCTCCTCCATCACTGTCCCAAATGGTAATGTCTCAGCCTCCT
>OGUD01001196.1_pt1 | contig 14076 bp, 16 predicted proteins | sample 1573671 | NCBI WGS metagenome assembly OGUD01 (sample SAMEA2582065, study PRJEB24529) | metagenome | biome: Human gut stool | place: China | collected 2011 | reverse complement strand
TAACCACAATTTACATATCCAAAAAAATGTCTATCTGAAAATACATTAAAACATCTTGCACACTTATAATCAATTGTCATTGTTCTAGTGGAGCAATATGGGTATGTATATAAGTCTTCATATTCTTTTTTCAAGAAATTATACAATTCTTGATTATAAATTGGATTCTTTAATAAAAGAGCATACTGACTATCATTTAAATATTCTTGCATAAATGTCTATCCGCTGTATTCTCTCCACTCATCAAGATACCCAAAATATGAATCAGTGCATACATAATATTCTTTTCAGCATCTCTTCTTTCCTGCTCACTAAAAACATAATCTGAATGTAAAACACAATTTCTATACTTCTGAAACAACTCCATATACTGATATTCTTTACGTTCAAAATTATATAAATGCTTTTTTCCTTTTGTAAAATTCTTAATATCATCAAATTCTCGTACTTTCAACTTATTAGCACTATATAAATCCTCAATTTCTGAATCTGATAAATTGCTCTGCTTGCTTACTAAAACAGTTCTTATTCCACAATATGATACAACAGATGATTTTAGGGCTAACTCCATAGCAAACTGTAAATTCACAATAGCCTGTAGCATATTTACATAGCTATCCAATCCTTTGTTAATATAACCTATTGCAGAGTCAATGAATATAACTGCATTTCTAAATAATAATTGGGCAAATTCCTTCTCAAACTTCATCTTATTTCTCCAAACTGTTTTTTTATTATATCACAAGACTTACAAACATTTGATTTATTTTTTCCATATCATACAAAAAAGAGCCAAACAAATTCTGCTCAGCCCTTAATAACTCTCATCATATTATGCAATTGCAATCTTAATTGTAATAGTATTCCAATACTTCTTCTTAAATCGTCTGCCTGCCTCTTCCTGACAAAAACGTTTACACTCTTCCATTGGAATCAGCATACGAGCAAAAATATTAAAATTCTTATCACTCTTAAGAGAATCCGCATAATCTTTATCGTAACCTCGAATCTTATACTTAGCGGATGTATCTGTACACTCTCCCGATAAATTCATCACCCAGACAAACTCATCATTACCGTCAACAACTCCACGATAAATGATACGCTCCACAAACATATCTATAACTTCATCACTTGGGAATTTGGGGAATTACTAAAAGGATTTGTTGATTTGCGATTGTAATAATAATTCATATTGCTTATAGAAGAACAGATTAAAACCAAAGCTATTATCAAGAACAATCACCAGTTCGACAGAACACAACATAGACCAACTCATCATAAAGTCAGAATATATTATTTCACGATAGAATCACTTAGTACATAATAAGCTGATATAAAATCATGGCAGTTCTGATTAAGACATTTTCAGAATAACTGTAACCAGTATAGCACAGATGATTTCATATAAGAGTATATCTGCTCATGATTAGAATGGCTCTGTTCAGAGAAGAATTTCTTCAAGCATCTACAAACAGAAATGAAAACAAATTTATTTCATATTAAAACACATAAGAAAAGGTAGCTACCTCAATGGTAACTACCCGACACATTAATAATCAATATCTTTGTTAAAATCTATTATATCAAGTATATCTTTTGGGGGAACATCAGATTGCGTATTGCCATCAAATTTAATATCATATTCCTTATTCCAAAAATACACACCTGCATAATATATTACAAGCTGATATGCAATATCATCCTTCTCATAATCAGCAATCTTAGCATATGGAAGTTTAAACTTTACTATACAACTTTTACCATTTTCTTTTAATGGCTTATATAAATCTGAATATTTATCCTTTAAAGCCCAACGAGCCAATTCTCCTCCAATGCTTTCACAAAACTGGTCATATGCTGCATACTCACCTTCAAGCATCGACATATTAGTAAAAAAACATACTTGTGCCTTTCTATCATAACCTGCATACTTTCTATTGTACTCACTTTTTACAATATCTACTGCTTTTTGTATCTCTTCATCAGGTAGTTTCATATTCATATAAGCACTTTTAAGGTTTGAGCAATAAACATCCCAATCATTAGTTTTAAGCCCATCTCTCAATAACATACTCTTTGAACTAACCTTTGTAGCATGATAACATACGAGGTCATGTTTTTCTAAAATAGCATTCAGCTCATCATAAAACCTTGTAGTTCTATAAGTTCCATAATAATCTCCTATAGCACACAATATGTCGTTATTGTGATTTGCGTTCTGGCACTTTATTCTATTAACCACATCATTCGATAATGCTGAAAACGACTGGTATATTTTATCCTTAACTTCTACTGGTATTGTATTAACGTCAGATACATCAATCAACATATAATCACATCCTTAAAAGAAATTATTCAAATTTACCCACCTTGAATCTTCTATATTTTTAGTGTACTCAGTGTTATTAAGATACAGTTCTCCATTCATAGGGCGAACAAATCCCCAGTTTATTTTATTCTTCTCTGCATAATCCTTGAATGCATAGAATTTACTGAGAACCTTAATATCAATGTTTTGATCTTGCTTACCCTTTTGTCCACCTTTAGTCTCAATAATCCAAACTGTTCCATCATTGAGTTTGACTACATAGTCTGGATAAAACAAGCTCTGAGAATTGCCTAGTGTTCCCTGATAAACAACTGATAGATAATCTATTCCTTTATCACCATTTTTATAGAACCACTCAACATCATTACTCCGCTCACAATGTTTTTCAAAATCAATTTCAGGGTCAGACTTACGACAATTAGATGTTACAAACGCAGATGAGTACCCCTCATATGGACTATGCTGATATAACTCAACATCTTTAGCTGCAGTATCATAAGGATACAACTCCTCAACCGGCAAATGAAATTCAGCTTCTTTTACCTGTCTTATACGTCCCTGTCCAGAAATAGAACCTATCAGTTTTCTCAATACATCTTTGATTTCATGCTCATTATTTATAATAAAAGCATAATACTCACGCATATTCAGTCTAAGAAGCTTATCCCTATTTTTATATTTAAAACAGAACAGTCTATCCATGATTGCTCTCATAGTTTCATAAGGAATACCCAATATTGTTTTGAAGTCATTTATTACATGTCTCAAAACAAATCCATGCTCAGTTGTACTAACTGGAGTAACAGTGTCCAAAGATGCTTTCATATCAAGCATCTCTTTTGCATAAGTAACTACCCCTGCTACGATTTCATCATACAAATCCTCACCAAATTTGAAGCCTTTACTGGTAAACTTCTGCTTATTAAGCTCTCTATCGCCAGTCAAATTAAATTCTTCAACAAAAGCATTTCGCACCTGATTATAAACTGTAGCAAAGTCTACTGTATCACCATCTTCATCCTTCAACTCTTTTGGCAAAGTAAAATCTTTGTACTGCTCCTTAAGGAACAATCTGCTTGGTATATAGGCTTTATCCAACCCTCTCATAAGCTGTGTTTGATATTCCTTATCAAATGTATATATGTAGCACATATCTAGAACTGGAATATTATAATGATGCCCCTCGGGCATTCGTCTAATCCTGCCTATGGTCTGAATTTGAAAAGCTTCTTTACTATGTTCACGCAACTTAACTAATATTTTAGCTCGCTTACAGTTCCAACCTGTATTTATTGCCTGCTTAATAAACAAAAATGCAAGGTCACTATCATTTTCCACCAAATTATCGGGGATGTCTGCTTTATCTCCAGATAACCATGCTGCTACCATACCATTTTTACGAGAATATCCCATACTATCAAGCTTCTGCTCAACAGCTTTTATGTTATCAGGCTCTCCATTTGGGAACTGAATTAACACTAATGGATTTATTCTTTTTCCCAAGTCCTTATATGCTTTTTGAATTTCTTTACGCTTCGCATCTGCAAGCTCAAGTAAAATGGCATCATCCTGAGCAGAGTTCATTACTACCCCTTCATTTACAGAAATAGCCTCAGTAATCAGTCCTGCTCCAATTACAGCTTCTTCATCTACTTCTTTATACTCCACATCTGTACTTGTAACAGTGGTAGCTGATACTCTTACAGTATGTATTGCATCAAAATATCTCAGCAAATCATTAGCCTTAGCTGTATTATTTGAATGTTCCTCATCCACAATTATAAGGAACTTTATACCAGAATTATGAGCTATTTTGATTTTATCGTATAAATTATCCTTTTCATTTTCTGTGATTGCCTTATTATCCTTCTTCGTTACCTTATCCCAATTTATGAAGCTTGTACTACCAGCCTCAAAACCACTTGTCAAAGCATCATTCAAATCAAAGGATTGTCTCGATGGTAAAAAGTAATCAAAACAACCCCTCGACTGTTCCTCAAGGTCACCTTTACCTGGGCATAACCATACAACTGCAAGATTTCTTTTAACCGCTAACAGTCTATCAATATACTTAATGAGAATAACTGTCTTACCTGATCCAGTCGGTGCATTCAACACAATAGTTTTCTTAGATGCCGGGGCAAGCGTTTTTTCAAATAACCAGTCAACTGCTTCATCCTGAAAATCATATTTTTTCATCATCATAACTCTCCAACCTCCCTTAGCTCTTCTTCAAAATAATAGTCAGGTATCGTTATGACCTCTACACCTGAAAACAAATTTTGCTGGCTCTTGTTTAAGAATACTGCACTACTAATATATACAGCTTTACAGTTTTTTACTAACTCTGCATTTTTCTCAAGATTTTCAGCATCTTCATCATTTAATATCAGCAGATATTTTCCATCTTCTAAAGAGATACCCCTCTCAAGCTGTATCATTTCTTTAATATGTTTTTCAAGCTCCTCACCTACAGAGTAAAAATCATCATCTTTTGTTTTTGGAATCATCTCCGTTTTATAGTATCTAAGGTTTGCTGGTATAGCCTTATGTTTGCCAACTCCATAAATAACATTTTTTAATCTAGGGTATGTAATATTTTCACAAATACCATTTTGATTATTTGTGCATAAAATAAATCTTCTGTTTCCGTTATCCTCTGTATTTAATGATAAAACTGCATGTCCTGTGCTACCACTACCAGCGAAAAAATCCAAAACTGTAATATTTTTATCCTTAAAATAGTTCAGATACATCTTCATTAATTTAACAGGTTTCTTTCCACTATTAAATGCGACTCCACCTTCTTGACGGATGTTTCCAAAATCACCAGCCATATCATAAAAATTTGGAATGGGTTTAAGTTTTGTAGAACCTTCTACTAACTTATCAACAGGAACTCCCTGATAGTATTTACCCTTTGTAGCATTTTCTCTCTGAGGTCCAGTAAAATATCTATAATCGTAACTATCATCTCCTATATCGTATACCTTATATAGTACTCCTAATCCATCTGCTTCTTTTCTGCCATCTAAATAGTCTCTAAAAAATCTGCCAGACGAATTACCATTCAATATTGTACCTGTAGCCCATATTTCCTTTAAACCTTCTTTAAATCCTTTTTTATGCTTAACAAGCTTATACTCACCTTTTTGAAATATAACTACTTTCTTTCCACCTAACTCAATTTCTTTCCCATCGGACAATTCTTCAAAAGAGTATATAAACTTATCATAATCATAATCTTCTGGCTTTTGGTAAGGAACTGCATCCACACCTCTTCTATATATCAAAACCTGCTCAATTTCCTTATGATATCTCATGTCTGTCTTTAATGTCTTTTCTGGATACCTTACCTGTATATAATCAGTCTTCTCATAAAATTGTTCACCAAAGATTTCATCACACAGTAGTTTAAGCTGAGATGCCTCCTTATCATCAATGCATATAAAAATAAACCCTCTTTTGGATAGTAATCTACGTGCAATAGTTAATCTCTCCGACATAAAACTAAGCCATAAGCTATGTCTATAATCATCATCTGCTGATATAAAAGAATCATCATAAATAAAATCTTCATTTCCCGTGTTATAAGCTGGATCTATGCAGATTATCCCCCTCAAGTAAGAAATTACAAGAATCATCTACCCCTGATAATATGGCTCTATCCTCGACTTCTGTGAAAACTGGCACATTAGTCTTGATATCTTCATCTACCTGCTCAATATGTTTTTCCCATACTAAGCCATACTTCTTTTCAACTAACTCATTTTCTATTTCATTTATAGCAATAACTGTCTTTTCATCATCACTACTTGATTTTATCTGCTCCAAAAAATCTAGCATTCTTTGACGTTTCTGCTGACTTAAATTTAGCATTTACCTATCTCCTTCATCTCAAGATATATAAAAATTATTATACCATACGACATCTAAAAAAGGAATGACTAACTACCCCTGCTTAACCCAAAAGAAGTATCTATATTGTAAGATACCTCTCAAATAATTATCAGCCCAACTCTGACTCCTAATCATCACCAAGTTTTGTAATTATAAGTCTATCGTTTCCCAGCCACAATCACAATTATAACAAAAATATATGGGAGATATACCGCAGAAATAATAATTTTCACAAGATCGTAAAAAGTCAAAAATCTTTCGAATCTTTGCTAGAGCCAATTTGTGCCACTTTTAATAACAGGTGGCACAGTTACAAGGCAACACGATTTAAAGGGCTGTTTGGGGCGGAAATGCGAGCCATAAACCGATAAAAAGTACCCCTGATACTGTTAGATATGCAGACATAAGAAAAGACCAGTAAATCCGAGAGAATCTACTGGTCTTAAATTATGCTAATCCACTTACAGCTTGCTTAATATCCTTGGCAATCTGCACCAATCTTATATTTGTTCCATTGAAAGGCACTCTCTTTTCAACAATCTCTTCTACCTTGCTTATTTCAAATAAGCCTCCATTGACTAAAACCTTAACCATAATAAATCCTCCATTTCGTGTGTTTAATTTTTTTCGTGTGTTATCTATCACTCTGTTTGAAGTGAATTGCAAGTTCTTTTTGAAATTTTTCCATAGAAAAATTTATGGTATACCCCAAGATTGGCTATTTTACAGGGAATTCCTCTGGATTTGCCCTCGCCCACTCACCCAGTCTATTGACTTCGTTCAATACTTCAGACCAATCATCGGCATACAGCATTTGAATAGTAGACCAAAGGATTTGTAATAATTTTCTTTTATCCTTAGCAGGAAACTCGCTACTAGGACTAAGAACTATAAGCTTTGTAATATCCAACTGCAGGGAATCATGGTCATAATCATATAGACTAATCAAAAATGTAGATAGAACATTGACATTGTCTCTTTTAATCTTTTTATTGGTTTCTGTACGATAATCTTCAAGAATATCTGTTATGTCAGTATCAAAACCCTTATGTTTCCAACGCTCCCTCGCCCTGTCAAAATAGACATCCCTTGCTCTGTCGATTAGTGCCACTACTCAACACCTCCCAGTGGAATATGAAGAACCACCTTGGCAATCGTGAGCATTGAATAATACACTCTGACAAACTTTGCACTTTCATTTGGTGGAACAATAAGCTCATCACAGGTGCTGCATATGACTGCATCATTCATACCTTCGGCACGATAATATTTTGCTACTTTTAGGATTTCATCATAATGCCTTGATGTGTTTAAAACCTGCCAATCCATCACACGATTTTGCTCATCTCTAGCTTTAGGGAGCAACACCACAAAAGAATTAGGGTGCTTCTCAGCAATAGTGTTTAATAGCATTTTTCCATTCCTCCTTTCAGAAAAAGTCCCGACAATTCAGGGTTGTGTGTGATGTTAGCTCTAACCTTAATTTCTGTAAAGATTGTCTTGAAATTATTCTTGAAAAGTTGCTTGAGCTATACAGTTATTTGCCTGACTAAGAAAAAAGGGCAAAAAATTAGAGCCAGCCTTTCGACTGACTCTGCTCTTTTAACTCTGTATATATTATTCATTTCTTAGCCAAATATAATAATCTCGTGCATTACTTTTGATGGCTTATAATCCATTGCAATATATCCTCCGCACCTATTTTGCCAGATGCCAAATCTATGATGGTGTCACTCAGTTCTTTCTGTGTATATGAAAGCTCATAACCATTTAATGCCAAAAACACTAACATTACATGTGTACCTAATCTTTTGTTTCCATCAACCATAGGATGGTTCTTTACAATTCCAAAGCAAAGCTGTGCTGCTTTTGCCTGTATACTTGGATATAATTCTTCGTCTCCAAATGACTGAAAAGGATTAGCCAGTGCTGAATCCAACATACCATCATCACGAATGCCATCACCACCGCCAGTGGCTTCAATCAATCGCTCATGAAGTAAAACAACCTGCTCTTTGCTTAATCTTATCATTTGGCAAGCACCTCGTAAGCCTCCATATTCTGCTTGATAAGACGCTCTGATATAGCAAATACATCCTCTGTGGATGCTATTTTTTCCTGCTCCGCTTTGCTAAAGTCAATCACAAGATATCTTGGTACATTGTTTTTAAGAATAACTGCTGTACCATGTTCGTCAACAACTCTGGCAACCTTTGAAAAATTCTGATTGGCTTCTGTTATAGAAATCATTGTATTTGTATCAACTGTCATAATATGCACCTCACTTTCATTTATATTATACGCATATTATAGGATAAATACAACCTATTTTTATAGCTACCTCATAAGCTTTTGGGAATGATTTCTTAACCTAAAAAATACACCAAAATACTAAGACAATCATGTATTTCACAGCTTCCTGAAAACACCAGCTATTCGAAAACTACATACAAAAACCACAGACAATCAACATTTGAAGTTTTAAAAATGCTATCTATGATGAGTACCTACAAGAAATATTCATCAGCAGATAATAACCTTGAAGTTTTATATGCTAAAAAGAAAAACGGTCTTTTGACTTTGTCAAAGACCGTTTCAATTACGATTTTATTCAATTCATATATCAAGATATTTCTTCAATTCCCAGTAAAATCAAGTTTTTTATTCTTCACCCATCTTAGCAAGCTTTGCTGCCTGGTCGGCTGCTATGCAGGCATCAATGATTTCCTGAATATCACCATTCATAATCTTATCAAGCTTATAAAGTGTAAGACCTATTCTGTGGTCTGTAACTCGTCCCTGTGGGAAGTTGTAAGTTCTTATCTTCTCAGCTCTGTCACCAGTACCTATCTGGCTTCTTCTTGCATCAGCTTCTGCATCGTGTGCTTTCTGAGTTTCAAGGTCATATAACTTTGCTCTTAAAAGCGCAAAAGCCTTTTCCTTATTCTGTATCTGTGACTTTTCTGTCTGTGAGTAGATAACTATACCTGTAGGATAGTGAGTAAGACGAACTGCTGAGTCAGTTGTGTTGACACACTGTCCACCGTTACCTGAGGCACGCATAACGTCAATACGGATATCCTTGTCATCTATCTGTATATCAACTTCCTCTGCCTCTGGCATAACTGCTACAGAAGCTGTTGAAGTCTGAATTCTTCCGTTAGATTCTGTTACAGGAACTCTCTGTACTCTGTGCACACCACTTTCGTACTTCATAACCGAGTATGCACCCTGTCCCTTAACCATAAACTCGACTTCCTTCATACCGCCGATACCAGTTTCATCAGCATTAACTACTTCTATCTTCCAGCCCTTAGTATCTGCATAGTGTGAGTACATACGAAAAAGCTCTGCAGCAAAAAGTGCTGCTTCTTCTCCACCTGCACCGGCTCTTATTTCAACAACGATATCCTTATCGTCATTAGGATCTTTAGGAAGAAGTAATATTTTAAGCTTCTTCTCTAATTCTTCAACCTTCTTCTTAGAATCAGCAAGTTCCTCTCTTGCCATCTCTAAAAGTTCCTCGTCACTTTCTTCACTTATCATCTGAAGACTATCTTCTATATTCTGCTTACTTGCCTTATATTCTGTATAAGCTTCAACGATAGGTGCAAGATTGCTCTGTTCTTTCATATATTTTCTGAACTTTTCCTGGTCATTAACTATATCAGGATTACCAAGCTCTGCCGTTACGTCTTCATAACGGCGTAATGTATCTTCTAATCTATCAAACATGCTCATAGTATTCTGACTCCATTCTATCTATATATTATAACGTCCACTTCTGACACTCGTACCATAATATCTTGCAACAACAACTCTGTCAAGTCCTGCAAGATCCTTTATAACTCTAATATCATTATATCCATATGAAGACAATATATCACTGACTTTAGCTGCCTGGTCATGACCTATCTCGTAACACAGATATCCGTCTTTATTTAGATAATCTCTTGCTTTATCAGTAATAATCCTGTAAAACTTCAGTCCATCCTCATCTCCATCAAGTGCAATAAACGGATCATGCAGCCGTACCTCTTCATCAAGTCCCTTTATAACTCTTGTTGGTATATAAGGTGGATTGGATACAATAACATCAAACTTCATTCCACTGCCTTCCAAAGCTTCAAACATATCACTTTGAATCAGTTCAACATATGGTACATTATTAATATCTTTATTATTCTGTGCAACCTCTAATGCATCTAGGGATACATCAACTCCGACTGCTCCATGTATACCGCTATATGTATGTCCCAACGATGCAAGCGATATAATAATGCATCCTGAGCCCGTACACATATCAAGTACCCTGCTATCAGCAGTTGTAAGCTTTGCCACTTCTTCTACCAGCACTTCTGTATCCTGTCTTGGTACAAGTACATGTTCATTCACAATATACTTTCTTCCATAAAAATATGTGTATCCCATAATATGCTGAAGCGGAATATGATGTGATCTTTTTATTATATATCCAAGATATTTTCTCAGAGCTTCATTGTCTATCTCATCAGTCGCATTAATAAGATAGGTTGTTCTATCTATGCCTGTCACATAAAGGAACAGCTCTAATGCATCATAATCCGGATTGTCTATATCCGCCTGTTTAAGCACCCTTGCACCATATCTTACTGCATCTTTGTATGTGTGTATAGCTGGTATATTATTACTATTGTATATCATCATATTTAGTGTCTGTCTCTCTGTTTGAATAACGGTACATCATCTGCGTTTATATCTTCTGCTTCTTCTGTATCTTCAGGCTCTTCTATCTCAAAGCCAGCTTCAACCTCTTCCACTGTCATATTCTCTGATTCATCTGTTTCAGGAACCTTTTCTGTTGTCACTGCATACTCACCGCCTGCAGCACCTTCTACCTTATTGACAGTTTCATATTCCTCTTCTATTTCAAAGCCTTCTGGAAGTGCTTCTTCTGTATCTTGTGATGTTTCTTCATTTTCCTTAGTCTGCTGTTCTGCACTATCATCCTGGCTTTCAGCTACATCAGCAGCTTCAAGATTATCTTCTGTCTTTCTTACATCTTCAAATGTCTCAACGGCATCTGCTGTATCTTGTGTTTCAGACATTACTACTTCTTCTTTTTCTGTATCAGAGATTTTTCCATCAGCAGCTTTGGTATCTGATGTTGTATCACTGTTTGATACAGATTTTATCTCAACCGCTCTTATTGTTTCAGCCATTGCTGCCTCATGTGCAACCTTTCTGGCATCTATTTTTCTTGTATTTTTAGCCTTGTGTATAAGTTCTCCATCCATGGCAAGCTTAGCCTCTGATGCAAGCATATCTGCCTCAGGATTAGGCGAATGGGCATAATATTCCTTTAAAAACGCCTTCCAGTCAAACACTTCTTCTACAGCCTTAATAGCCACCTCAACCATCTCTTCATCTGGTTCACGTGTAGTAAGTCTCTGAAGCCACATACCTGGTTTACTAAGAACAACTGTGAATCCGTTATCATTCTTTCCTGCCCATCTTATGAACTCATAAGAAACACCTGCAATAACAGGAACAAGAAGTAATCTTATAACTACCTGAAGTGCTGTGTTATCCACTCTTATAAATATGAAGAACACGATGCTTATGAACATAACTATAAAAAGGAAGCTTGTACCACATCTTTTATGATATCTTGAACTATTCATAACATTCTCTGTTGTGAGTCTTGCACCATTTTCTATACAGTTAATACACTTATGCTCTGCACCATGGTACATAAATGTTCTTTTTATATCTTTCATAAGAGATATAATAAGCAGATACAATATAAATATAGCAACTCTTACAAGTCCTTCTATAAAGTTAAGAAGTGTTTTAGATGCTACGTATCCCTTTACAAGTCTGGAAACAAAATAAGGAAGCAGCATAAAAAGCCCTACAGCCATAAATACAGATAATATAACTGTAAATGCCATCAAAACTGACTCAAACTTGTCTTTAAACAGTGATTTTCCTATCTCATCTGCTTTCGTTATTTTTTGTTCCTCTGGATCGTCATAAAATGATGCCGAATAATTTATTGTTGATATTCCTGTTATAAGAGAATCTATAAAGCTTACAACACCTCTTATTATAGGATATCCCATCCATTTATGTTTTTCTGTAAGCAGCTTACAATCTCTTACAGTAACTTCTATCTCATGATCAGGCTTTCTTACCGCAATAGAATACTTATCCTTGTTGCGCATCATAATCCCCTCAATAACAGCCTGTCCACCTATACCTGATGGTTTCATAGCACATACCTCCTGTTTTGTTAAAAACGTATAAAGTAAAAAAGTTGAGGTTTTTGACAACCTCAACTTCATGCTCATAACTAGTTATTAACACCATACTTCTTGTTGAACTTATCAATACGTCCACGAGCTGATGTAGCCTTCTGCTGTCCTGTATAGAAAGGATGGCACTTTGAACAGATTTCTACGTGGATTTCTTCCTTTGTAGATCCTGTTACGAATTCATTACCACAGTTACAAACAACCTTTGCCTGGTAGTATGCTGGATGTATTCCTTCTCTCATTATTTTCACCTCTTTACAATATCTTTATATGATTTATCCTTATTTCTTTTTATCATTTTGATAAACAGCTTTGTTATTGTATCATAGCGTTCTATATAATGCAAGCACAAATTTTATTTTTATATAAATTTTTCAAATTGAAAATTTTACACTCTTCTATTCTTTATGACAGTCTGTACGAATTCCGCATTATTCTTAGTTTTGGTAAATAAGTCAAGAATTCTTTCTGCAGCTTCATCGGTCTTTAAGCCGTTAAGTGCTTTTCTCATAATATCAACTGCTTCAAGCTCTTCTTTATTAAGAAGGAGGTCTTCTCTACGGGTTCCTGACTTAGCTATATCTATGGCAGGAAAAACTCTCTTCTCTGAAAGCTTTCTATCAAGTACAAGTTCCATATTGCCTGTTCCCTTGAATTCCTCGAATACAACATCATCCATCTTGCTTCCTGTCTCAACAAGCGCTGTTGCAAGTATTGTAAGGCTTCCCCCTTCTCTCATGTTACGTGCAGCACCAAAGAATCTTTTAGGCATATGCAGTGCTGCCGGATCAAGACCACCTGATAATGTACGTCCACTTGCCTGCACTGTAAGATTATATGCCCTTGCAAGTCTTGTTATACTATCAAGAAGTATAATAACATCCTGCTTCTGCTCCACAAGTCTTTTTGCTCTTTCTATAGTCATCTCTGAAACTCTTCTGTGTCTTTCAGGAAGCTCATCAAATGTTGAATATATAACTTCCACGTTATCACCAACTATAGACTCCCTTATATCTGTTACTTCCTCAGGACGCTCGTCTATAAGAAGTATCATAAGATGCATTTCAGGATTATTCTTAGTAACTGCATTGGCAATCTGCTTAAGAAGTGTTGTTTTTCCTGACTTAGGCTGTGACACAATCATACCTCGCTGTCCTTTACCTATAGGAGATATAAGGTCTACCATTCTCATTGCTATTGTGTTGGAATTCTTTTCAAGATGGATTCTTTCATTAGGAAATATAGGTGTAAGAGTTTCAAAGGCTCTTCTTCTTTGTGCCACTATAGGACTAAGACCATTAACTGTTTCTAAAAAACTGATAGCTGAAAACTTTTCGCTCTGTGTCTTAGGTCTTTTAGGTCCTCTTATGATATCTCCTGTCTTTAAGTTAAACTTTCTGATAAGTGAAGGTGCAACATACACATCATTATCTCCCGGAAGGAAATTCTCACATCTGATAAATCCATATCCCTCCTGAAGCACCTCTAATATACCATCAGCTATCTCAGGTATATTAGAGGTGCTTCAGGAGGGATATGGATGTTGAA
>OGUD01001174.1_pt1 | contig 14381 bp, 10 predicted proteins | sample 1573671 | NCBI WGS metagenome assembly OGUD01 (sample SAMEA2582065, study PRJEB24529) | metagenome | biome: Human gut stool | place: China | collected 2011 | reverse complement strand
GGCATGTAATGTGACAAGACAGGCGGTGTCGAAATGGGAGAACGGAAAGACACAGCCTGATATACAGACCTTGTCAATGCTTGCAAATGTGCTTGAAATATCAGAGGAGGATCTCATATATGGACCATCGGCTTCTGAGAAGAAGGTTATAACTAAGCTTAAAGAAAATACGACTGTCGAGAAGAGTGTCGATATTGGAGCTGCCGTAGGGACTTCTCTGGCAGTTGTGTTATCATATCTTAAGTGGAAATCCATTGGCTGGGCGATTGTGCATGGCTGCCTTGGGTGGGTTTACATTATCTATTATGCAATCAGGTACCATGCGTAATATTATAGACAGAAATTACATATAAAATATAATAGCCGCTTAATCTGTTCTGATATTTAACAAGTTAAGCGGCTAATTTGTCAAGCTCATACAATAAGTATATATGGCTTAAATAAGCTTATATATTTAGTGAAACTTATTATAGGATAATTGCCTATAAATTTTTTTAATATTTACATTGCAGGGTTTACATGTACCATGATATGTTTAACCTTAGGAAATGTCTTTTCAATATTATTGTGTACCGCCTCTGCTATCTCATGTGCATATTTTAGAGTGTATGATGCATCGACACGTATTTCTACATCAACATATATTTTATTTCCGAATATACGAGTGTGAAGCAGGTCAACACCGAGTACATTGTTGTTTTGCATAACGCAGTCATAAATCTGTTTTTCGGTTGTATCATCGCAGGACCGGTCTACCATCTTATCTATGGCATCTTTGAAGATATCATATGCAGCCTTTATGATAAATAGGAATATGACAAGGCTGGCGACAGAGTCCATTATCGGAAGTCCGAGTCTTGCTCCGGCGATACCTATAAGAGCTCCTATTGAGGAGAAGGCATCGGAGCGGTGGTGCCATGCATCAGCCATCAGGGCACTTGAATCTATCTTCTTTGCGTAGTATCTGGTATACCAGTACATTCCTTCCTTACACAGAATCGATAGAACTGCGGCTGCAAGTGCGAGTATTCCGGGAACCTGCAGCTCCTTGTAATTGCCGCTTACTATGTTCTTAAATGCACTTGAACCGATTCCGAGACCGGTGACAAAAAGAACTATGGCAAGAACTATGGCAGCGACACATTCAAGACGTTCATGTCCATATGGATGTTCCTTGTCAGGCTTTCTTGATGCAAGCTTTATGCCGATGATGACAATAAATGTGCTGAACACATCTGATGCGGAATGTATTGCATCACTTATCATAGCATTAGAGTGAGCTATAATTCCGGCGAGAAGCTTGATTAATGACAACAGCATGTTGCCGATAATGGTAATTAGTGAAACTTTGTTAGCCACCTGTTCAAATTCCTTGCTGCAGGCGGTGCATTCATTGGTCAGCGTTTTGTTTTCATTCATAGCAGTCCTCATTTCTGAGCGTCCATACGCTCCGGGAAATGCCTTCAATGCCATTTGTCTGTGTTGGCAGAAAAACGCATATCGGCGGTCTCAAAAAACTTAGATACCTCTATGACACTTATATTTCGTGGGGATTATAATGAGATGTTCTATAAGAAAGTATAAAAAAACACCCACGAATCAGTATTAGCAACTACTGTCCCGTGGATGAAAGATTCCACTGTCACTTGTGTGACCCGACTCCATGACTTGCTGTCACGGTCTGCTCAGTTTGTACTGTAGATTTATATGCAGTGCAAAGAGTTACTATATATTATCATATGCATTGTTTCTTGTCAAGTTCAGCATTTAATATAAATCTGTAAATTTTGTAGACACTTGATTAATGCTATTTTCTATGCTATGCTTATTAGGAATTTTTGAGATAAACAGGTATTATAAAATATATTTTACAGGAGAAATTGTGATGGGTGAGATTGTTGAACCAAGAACCTTATCCGGATTCATGGAGCTGCTTCCTAAGGATCAGGTTATATTTGAAAAGATTAAATCAGAGATGGAAAAAGTGTATCAGAAGTATGGTTTCTACCCGATTGATACACCGGTATTAGAGGACAGCAGAATCCTCCTTGCCAAGGCAGGCGGTGAGACTGAAAAGCAGGTATATAGATTCAATAAAGGCGATTCAGACCTTACTATGCGATTCGACCTTACTGTACCGCTTGCAAAATACGTTGCCAAGAATTACGGAGAACTTACATTTCCGTTCAGAAGATATCAGATTGGCAAGGTTTACCGCGGTGAGAGAGCACAGAAGGGAAGATTCAGAGAGTTCTATCAGGCTGATATCGATATTATAGGGGACGGAAAGCTGAGCATAGTCAATGATGCCGAGATTCCGAGCATAATTTACAATCTGTTCAAGAATTTAGGAATTGATAACTTTGTAATCAGAATTAACAATCGTAAAGTGTTAAACGGTCTTTTTGACAATTTCGGTGTTAAGGACAGTGCGGTTGAAATCCTAAGAACCATTGACAAGATTGATAAGATTGGCAGGGATAATGTCGCAAAGGAGCTTGTTGAGCTTAACGTGCCTGAAGCGACAGTCAATGAGCTTCTTGATATTCTTACCTTTGACGGAAGCAATGCTGAGAAGGTCGAAAGGCTTAAGGGCTTTGCAGGCTGCAATGAAGTATTTGACACCGGATTTTCAGAGCTTACGACAGTAATCAATTATATTGCCGGATTTGGTGTCCCTTCGGATTACTACAAGATTGACTTGTCGATTGCGAGAGGTCTTGATTACTATACCGGAACAGTGTATGAGACATTTATAAAAGGACATCCGGAGTATGGCAGTGTATGCAGCGGCGGACGTTATGACAATCTTGCTGAATACTACACGAAGAAATCACTTCCGGGTGTCGGAATTTCAATCGGTCTTACAAGACTTTTCTATGTTCTTTGTGAGAATGAGTTCCTTAACAGGGAGATTGAATGTCCGATAGATGCACTTGTTGTTCCGATGACGGATGACATGACATATGCTGTAAAGACAGCTACAGCGTTAAGAGCGGCAGACATTAACACACAGATTTATCTTGAGGAAGGCAAGTTTAAGAAGAAGCTGACATATGGAAGCAGGCTTACAATCCCATTCTGCATAATTTTAGGTTCGGATGAGATTGACGCTGATCAGGTTACGATAAAGAATATGAATACAGGTGAGCAGAAGACAACTGATTTGCAGGATGCGATTTTCATTATCAATGGTCAGAAGGAGCTTCATAGAAAAGTTCAATATGTTAAAATGGACTAATGCTCAGGTGAATTGGAGGCTGCGATTGTTGTATATCGGCTGGCAGCTTTAATGTGGCAGACCTGTCAACAGGGTAATTCAAAAGAATTGATTTGTTGGCGGGTCTTTATATATTGTGGAGAGCTGGCTTAATAATGAAAAAATATATTGCATTCATTTTTATCTTATTGTCTGCATTGTCTGTTGCAGGCTGTAATCGTGAAAAAAATATTTCTGATTCGGGGAAGCGGGCACCGGTTATTGTTATAGGAAGTGATAATTTTGAGCCATATATATATCTTAATGATAATGGAGAGTTTGAAGGAATAGATGTGGAGCTTGCAACGCAGGCGCTTCACCGCATGGGATATGAACCTGAATTCAAGCTTATAGTATGGGAAAATAAGAAGGACTACCTTGAAGATGGGGAGGTTGACTGTCTGTGGGGGTGCTTCAGCATGGATGGCAGGGAGGGTGAATATCAGTGGGCAGGCCCATATCTGTATAGCAGGCAGAGCGTAGCTGTACGCATGGACAGCAATATATGGAAAATCTCCGATTTGAAGGGCAGGATGGTGGCAGTTCAGGAGACATCAAAGGCGGAGGAATATTTTCTGCATTCAACCGGAAATGTTCCTGATGTAAGGAAAGTATACTGCTTTTCGGGCATGGATGAGGTGTTTGCTGCGCTTAGAAAGAATTATGTTGATGCTATATGCGGTCATGAGAGTGCACTGCTGTCATTTATTGATACGGCACCGGATGAGTACAGGCTTCTTGATGACAGCCTGTTTTCGACAAAGCTTGGTGTGGCATTTGCAGATGAATATGACAGTGGTTTTGTGTCATTGCTTGAAGAGACACTAAGGGGGATGCTGTCAGACGGAACAGTCGCAGAAATTGTGGAAAAGTATGGACTGGATGCGAAGCGGTATCTTAGGAGGGGGGAATGACATGTGAGCGGGAAGTGGAAAAAAAGAAGAGTAATACTGCTTACTGTGGCAATATTGCTTCTTGGTATGGCTGTTATACATGTCACTTCTGTATATAAAGGACTTGCAAAGGTTGAGAGACTTAAAAAAAGGACAACGGAGTATGCGATAGAAAAGCTTGAGACATATGACAATTATAGGGCGAATGACAGAACAAAGAGTCTTGTGCGGCTGTTAGATAAAACATTGGGGATTATACATAATTTGAAATCTGAAAAAGACCTTGATATTCGAAGCCTTGAAGCATATGTATATGAACAACATCTGTCTGGGATTGTAGTCCTTGATGGTGGTATGAATGTTGTAATACAGGCGGCGACTGACAATGCTTCAGATATTGGATGGGATAGTCTGGTACAATCTAGAAGTGTTGCTGAGGTGATTGAATGCAATAAGAAAGTGTATATGACAAGGACGGATGTTTTAGACAGTCAATATGATATTGCCGTTGCGGCACGAAATGACTTGCCGGGAGCAGTGATTTCTTATAGTATTAAGGATACAGTGATGGAAGGAGTAAATGATATCACGTTAGACAGCATATTTGAGAATATGCAGGTTGAAAGCGAGGGACTCATTGTTATTGCAGAGGGAGATAAGATAGTTGCGTCTAACAGTCCGGATGCATATCTGCTCACACAGGAGCAGTGGAAAGCTGTATGCAACGGTGGAAAACATATAAAAGGAAGCTTTGACAGAGTAAAGTATGCCGGTAGAAGCTGGTATGCTGCAGAGACGAATTATAAGAGCTATACGATATATACATTTTACTCGGTTTTTGAGATATACAGAGTATATTGCGTTATTGAAGCGGCCTTTATATTGATTTATAGTATAGTATGTGCACTTTTATGGGGACTTCACAACAATGCAGAGAAAAAGAATTATTATAACGAGAGAAAACGCCAGCTTGAATTGCAGAATGCCCTTGAGCAGGCTGAGCGCGCAACCGCCGCAAAGAGCACATTTCTCTCTAACATGAGCCATGATATCCGTACACCGATGAATGCGATAACAGGATTTACAAGGCTTCTAAGAGAACAGATAGACGACAGGGAAAAGGTGCTCGATTATCTTGATAAGATAGATGATTCAAGCCGGTATCTGTTAGAGATTCTTAACAACATACTTGATATTGCTAAAATCGAGAGCGGAAAAACAACGCTTGAGGAGTCAGTGGTATGTGTGGATGATAAATGCAGGGAGATATATAATGTCTTTGAAAACGAGATGAAAGAAAAGGCATTGGAATTTTTACTGAGCGTGGATGTACAGCATCACTATGTAAGCTGCGATATATTAAAGGTTAAGCAGATAATATTCAATCTGCTGAGCAATGCATACAAGTATACCGCACCCGGAGGAAAAGTTGCATTCAGTGTGAGAGAGCTTGAATGTGACAGGGATGGGTATGGTATCTATGAGACATGCGTTGAAGATAATGGAATAGGAATGTCAAAGGAGTTCATCTCGCATATATTTGAAGAGTTTGCAAGAGAGAGGACATCCACAGAGAGTAAACAGCCGGGTACAGGACTTGGGATGGCTATAGCAGGTCAGCTTGCCAAAATTATGGGAGGAAGCATAAGGGTTGAGAGTGAGTCAGGAAGGGGCAGCAGATTTACACTTAATCTGACACATAAGCTTACCGATGCACCACAAAAAGCTGAAATCAGCGATGAACAGAATGTTGAGAGCAAAGTATTTTCCGGCAGGAGAATCCTTCTTGCGGAAGATAATGATATGAATGCTGAGATAACAGTGGAAATTCTTAATTATAACGGTATTCAGGTTGACAGGGCAAGAGATGGCAGTGAGTGCGTAAGTATGCTTGAACAGTCCGAGAATGGGTATTACAGCCTTATTCTCATGGACATCCAGATGCCTAAGATGAATGGCTACGAAGCTGCAAGATATATCAGGAAAATTGATAATCGCATGAAGGCAGATATACCTATAATAGCAATGACAGCAAATGCATTTGATGATGACAAAAAGGAAGCACTACAGGCAGGAATGAACGGTCATCTGTCAAAGCCTATTGAATTCGAGAATATGTTACAGCTTGTAAAGAAATTTATAAAATAAAAGATAAAACCTATTACCGTACAGAGATGCGAAGCATCGATTTATATGGAAAAGAAGAAAAAGCGGATTGCGGATATCATTGACAAAACAAGGAGGCATATAAGTGACATGTTTTTTATAAAGTCGGGATATGAGAAGGAACTTGACAGAATTATTACAGATATTGACATGAATATGAACAATAACTACAAAGACAATGCACAGTCTGATCTGCAAAGATTTGAAAACAGACTTGATGAAATGCTTGCACAAGGATTTTTAAAAGAAAAGCAGGAAAGATATTATAAGCAGAAGTTAAATCAATACAAAGAAGAGCTTAAAGGATACACGCATAAAGACCAGCTTAAAAACTGGGGTTAAAAAGAAAGAGAGAAGAAGAATGAACAATTTGGAGAACGTAACAGACAATAAGAAGGATTTTTTACAAAAGACATGGGTTGTATGTGTGCTTGCACTTGTATGTACATTCCTTTGGGGCAGCGCTTCGCCATGCATCAAGCTTGGATATGCATATTTTCAGATACCGTCCGATGAGACATGGACGCAGGTATTGTTTGCCGGAATGAGATTCGTTTTAGCAGGTGTGCTTACAATACTTATAGGAAGTGCGATAAGCCGCAAGCCGCTGCTTCCGTCAAAAAGCTCGGCTTTTAATATTGTAAAGCTTGCGCTTTTTCAGACAATACTTCAGTACATATTTTTCTATATGGGACTTGCACATAATAGTGGAGTAAAAGCGTCCATTATTAACGGTTCAAACACATTCCTGTGCATACTTGTGGCAGGGCTTGTATTTCGTCAGGAAAAGCTGACATTTAAAAAGCTGGCAGGATGTATCATTGGCTTTGCGGGAGTAGTCGTTGTGACAATGAACGGACAGAAGATAGATATGAATCTGAGCCTTAGTGGGGAGGGCAGCCTGTTTTTGGCGGCTTTATCATATGCTTTTTCTTCAAGCCTTATCAAGATATATTCTAAGAAAGACAATCCGGTTATGTTAAGCGGATATCAGTTCATTTTTGGCGGAATAGTCATGATTATACTTGGATTTGCCATGGGCGGAAGGATAACTCATGTTTCTGTCAGTGCACTTCTTATGCTATTTTATCTTGCATGCATATCTGCTGTTGCTTACTCACTCTGGGGAATACTTCTTAAGCATAATCCGGTGTCTAAGGTTGCAATCTTTGGCTTCACTAATCCGGTATTCGGAGTCCTGCTCTCAGCATGGTGGCTTGGAGAGGGCGGAAAGGAGCTTGGAGTTAAGGCTGTCATCGCTCTTTTACTTGTATGTATAGGAATATGCATAGTAAATATCAATCCGGGAAGCAATAAGAAACAGGTAGATTAGTGTATATACAATTTTCATAAAGAATTGACTTTATCGGCCATTAATGTTAAAATTTGTAAAAAAGTATTTATAATTTACAAGGAGGTTCATATGGGATTTTTAGATAACATCGGAAAGACAATGTCAAAGGCAGGTCAGACTATTGCACAGAAGAGCAAGGACGTTGTAGACACAGCGAAGCTTAATTCAGCTATAAGTGATGAGCAGAAGAAGATAACTACTGCTTATGAGCAGATTGGTAAGCTTTATGTAGAGCGTCACAGTGATTCTCCGGAGCCGGATTTTGTTGAATATCTTGACGCAATCAAGGCATCGGAGGCTGCCATTGAAGAGTGCCAGCAGAAGCTTAAGGATCTTAAGGGAGTGACATTGTGTCCTGCATGTGGAGCAGAAGTTAACGCAGATTCAATGTTCTGCCCTAGCTGTGGTAACAGAATGCACACAGAGCAGCCAAAGGCTCAGGAGCCTACATGCCCTAACTGCGGAGCAGTTCTCACACCGGGATGCAAGTTCTGTACATCATGCGGAGTTGCTGTTGAAGAGCAGTCAGCTAAGCCTCAGGATGACAGCACACAGAATTAATTCATTTCACATGCTTTGTGAGACTTGTAGTATATACATAATAATGATTAATTGCAGGACCGCCATCTGGCGGTCTTGTTTGCATTAGTAGATGAGAATGCCATGTCTTGAAATGGAAATTTTTATGTGATAAAATCGATATACTTATAAAATTCGAATGATATGCTATGTGATTGAGGTAGAGTAATGAATGTTTTGGGTGTGAGAGAATACGAGCGTGAGAAGCTTGAAAAAGAGCTTGAGAGTGTTGTTGAAAAGCCTCTTATTATGGTTATCGCACCATCAGGTTACGGAAAATCGACTCTGGTGAGACAATTTTTTTCAAAACATGACAGGCTGCTGAATCTATGGTTTCCTATGCATCGGGATGAGGTTGACGGAAACTGGATATGGCACAGGATATGTAATAAGATACATGAATATAATAAGCCTTTGTATGACAGAGTGGCACATCTAAGTCTTCCGCAGTCTGATCAGGAAATGTCATATATGATAAGAATGCTGAATACTTATGTTGTAAGGGAAGAGTATCTTATTATGGATGATTACCAGGAGTCTAACAGCCCATGGTTTGATAAGCTTCTTGAGAACATTGCAATAAATGTGCCGAATTTACATATAGTTTTGATTTCAAGAACATACCCGGATATACCATATGAAGAAATGTTTCTAAAAGGATATTGTGCTGTTATAAATCAGCAGAATCTTACACTTACTGTTGATGAGACGAGAGATATTTTCACACTTAATAGCATGAAATTGACGGACGAAGAGCTTGAAGATTTGTATGAGTACACGGACGGATGGATAAGTGCAGTGTATTTATCTCTCTACGAATACAAAAAGAAGGGAAGTTTTGGAAGCTTTCTAGGTGTAAATCATTTGTTAAAGACGGCAATTTATGACAAGCTGTCACCGTTTATGCAGCAATTCTTCATGAGGGTATCATTATTTGACTGGTTCGAGCTTGAAGAAGCAAGGTATGTTACGCAGATGGATATTTCGGAGACGGCACTTTTTGAAAGTCAGGAACGTTTTGGGTTCCTGCATTATGATGTCAGAAGCAGATCATTTCAGATGCATGCACTGCTTAGGACAGTGGCAGAAACTGAACTTAAAAAGTCGGATGTAGACATGCAGGGATTGTATAACAGGGCTGCACAGTGGTGTGAAAAGAAAAATAATCTTATTGAGGCAGTGAAATATTATAAAAAATCAGGAGACAGCAAAAGAATTGCACAGATATATGCGGGTGAATCAGGAAAGAGTATTATTGAGCAGGCACCGGAGCTGTTTGAGGATGTGAAGGAATTTATCTGGAATGATATCTGGGAAGATAATCTGATGGCATGGCTTAATTATCTGTATTTTTGCTCGTTTACATATGGTGCGGAAAAGACTGGACAGCTGTATAGGGAGACGGTTCAAAATATAGAAAAGAATAAGCGATGGAAAACGGATGAAATGATTCATGCCGAGATGCTTGTGTTGAAGTCTATACTTGAATTCAATGACATAGAGTCAATGAACAAACTGCTTGGTGAGGCTGTCAACATGCTTGTACACAGAACGTCAAGGATTCTTGGAAATTCACTTCTGACATATGGTACAACATGCATGACTCTTTTATATTACACAAAGAGCGGGCATTTAGCAGATACCATAAAACAGGAAAAGCAATATGCCAGATATTATATGACTCTCACGAAAGGTGTAAGAGAGGGATGGGATGATTTTTTTGATGCGGAACATGCACTTATAACCGGTGATTTTGAAAAAGCATATATGCTTGCGGAACAGGTATATAAAAAGACTGCGCTGCGCCGTCAGAGCTGCATAATAATAAGCTGCTATTATATCATGTTAAAATGTCTGTTGAATTTTGGAAAAAGAGAGCAGTTCTATGAAAAATTAGACGAGCTTAAGGAACGGTTTGGCACGATAGCCGATCCTGTGCTTATCATAGATATGGAACTTGTTGAGGGATATATGTATGCCTGCCTTGGAATGAGGGAAAAAATGCCGGACTGGCTTAGCAGCTTTCGTCTGGAGAATTGCAGCCGCGCCATAAGGAACATAAGGAGCGGCTGTATGACTTATGGAAGGCTTATGTGTTCAGAAAAAAACTGGGAGCAGCTTGATATTGTAGGCGATGAGATGCTTGTCCCTTATGCAAATACGGTACATGTATTTCCTATTATAGTCGGTTGTATCTATAAAGCGATAGCAAAATATAATATGGGACAGCAGGAGCTTGCTGTCGACTATCTGAAAAAGGCGGTTGAATATGCATATCCTGATAATGTAATCATCCCATTTGTGGAAAACGGATGTGAGTTAAGGCCTATTGTGGATGCGCTTATGCCTGATGAATTTATCGGAAAAATAATTGAGCTTACAGCACAGTGCAGTATTGGAAAGGACAGCATTAATGGCAGCGCTTATGCTATGGCAGAAACGGTAAAACAGCAGACAGCACTTCTTACTAAGCGTGAGAATGAGCTGATGGAATATGTCATGGCAGGGTGTCGTAATGCAGAGATAAGCGGGAAAATGCATATAGCACAGGTGACGGTTGAGAAGAATCTGACAAGCATATACAGAAAGCTTGGTGTTAAGAACAGAACAGCAGCCATAAAAAAGATAAATGAACTGCGGTTTACGCAGTAAATCAGCGGATTCCGAATGTTTTAGAATTGCGGGAGCTGTTTTACGGCAGAGCAGTTCGAGGATATCAAATGAGGGGTAAAATACCTTTTGACCCTTATGTCATTAAATTAAAATATATGGTTTTCCATAATAGCCAAAATGTCCCATATCCGTGTATAATGTATACCCGGAAAGGAAAAGTGGTGGACAGAATGACTAAAATGGAAAAGGTACATTTCCTGGAGGATTACAAAATAGAAATTATTCTCGCAGATGGAAAAAGCTGTATTTTTGATATGAAGCCAAAGCTTAGGACTGTAAGGTTCTATGATTTGGAGAATAGGGAGATATTTTCAGGCGGAATCTTAAAAAATGGTCAGGTTGTATGCTGGAACAATGGAACCGAGTTGTCACTTGATGAGATTTTATCAGCACCACTTCATAGATAAGGAGAACATATATGAATAAGCTTAGGGAAAAAATTAAGAACTATCCAATCAAAAGGAAACTTATTGCTACAGTTGGAAGTATCACAGTACTGGCTGTTGTGGTCGCTGTTATTATCTTAATAGGAATGCAGTATATCACTACGAATGTCAAGGGAATCTTTGAAGGCCCGATGACAAATATGTCAGATGTTAATGATGTCAAGTATGGTCTTACCGATTTGCAGAGAGCAATTAACAGGCTGCTTGCAGAAGGCGGAGAGAATTTGGCAGACAGATATGCCACATTTGAAAAGACGGTTGAGGAAGATGTAAATCTTGTTGTGTCAGCTGTAGCATCTATGGAGAAGCAATTTAAGACCACAGAAGGCAAGAACAAGCTTTCACAGCTTCAGGCTAAGATAAATGAAGGTGAGAATGTAAGACCTCAGGTTATGGAGCTTTTAAAGAGCGGCAAGATTGATGAAGCATATACGTTAAATTATGATACATATCTTCCTATTGTTCAGGAAATAAAGGATCTGACAGCAGAGCTTGAAGATATAGTAAATACCAATGGTCAGACATATTATCACAATTCAAGAACTGTAAGCGTTGTGCTGCTTATAGTTGGTGTTATTCTTATAGGATTGCTGTTTGTCGGTTCAATGTGGTCAACAAAGACTCTTACTGCTGTTTTAAAGGAGCCTATTGAGCAGATTGCAAATGCCACACAGCTTATGTATCAGGGTGATATGTCGGCAGGTGAGCTTATTACATACAGATCGGATGACGAGCTTGGAGACATGGCTCATTCACTTCGCGGAACGATGAAAAATCTCGATGCATATGTTCAGGAGATTTCCGTTACATTGAGAGAGATTGCTAAGGGAGATCTTACTAAGGATTCCAATGAGATTACAGATTTCCTCGGAGATTTTGCGAGCATTAAGGAATCATTCGTTTACATATTGAAGCATTTTAATACTACACTTACAAAGATTCAGGATGCGTCTGCACATGTTGAGACAGGTTCAACTGATATTTCAAAGGCTGCATCAGACCTTGCGACAGGTACAACAGAGCAGGCAAGTGCAGTTGAGGAACTCACTGCAACTGTTGAGACAGTAGCTAACCTTGCAGAGAAGAGCGCACAGACAACTCAGGAAGCTTATGACAATGTTATGGCTGCGGTAAATAAGGCTGAAGGAGAGCGTCAGAAGATGGATAACCTCATCGAAGCGATGAAGAATATCGATGATATATCCAAGAAAATTGAAGTTATGGCTACATCTATTGAGAATATCGCTTCACAGACAAGCCTTCTAGCACTCAATGCTTCTATAGAGGCAGCAAGAGCAGGCGATGCCGGCAGAGGCTTTGCAGTTGTTGCAGAGCATATCGGACAGCTTGCAACAGACAGCTCTAAGTCTGCTGTCAATACAAGAGAGCTTATTGCAAAGACTATGGAAGAAATCGGCAAGGGAAGCCAGATTACAGAGTCAGTTGCAGAGGCATTCAAGAATACTATTGACGAGATGCAGAAGTTTGCGGATATCGCCAAGACAACCAATGAGTCTGCTAAGAATCAGGCTGAGGCACTTTCTCAGATTGAGGGTGGAATTGAGCAGATTTCAAGCGTAACACAGAATACAGCAGCAGCTTCAGAGGAAAGCTCAGCTGTAAGCGATGAGCTTGCACAGAGAGCGGAGGAGCTTGATCATCTTGTACAGAACTTCAAGCTGTACGCAGATACAAAATAATAATTGTAGGTATGCCGGTCTTTAAAGGTCAGATTCAGATAGTCTGACTTTTAAAGACCGGTTTTTTGTTATGTAAAGCGGTTATGCCGATATTGACAAAGCACACTTTAAAGTGATATAGTGATAAAGATATATAACCTGTAGAGGGAGGAAAAACTATGAGCGAAGAAAAGAATATTCCTTATAAGATTTATCTTGAAGAGAGCGAGATGCCTAAGCAGTGGTATAATGTGCGTGCAGATATGAAGATTAAGCCGGCACCGCTTTTGAATCCTGCTACTTTAGAGCCGATGGGATATGAGGACTTAAGACCGGTATTCTGTGATGAGCTTATAAAGCAGGAGTTAGACAATGACAATGCATATATTGATATTCCGCAGGAGATACTTGACTTTTATAAGATGTACAGACCGGCACCTCTTGTAAGAGCATATTGTCTTGAGAAGGCACTTGGCACTCCGGCGAAGATATATTATAAATTTGAAGGAAACAATACCAGTGGAAGCCATAAACTCAACTCTGCCATAGCGCAGGCATATTATGCTAAGAAGCAGGGGCTTAAGGGTGTCACAACGGAGACAGGTGCAGGACAGTGGGGAACTGCACTGTCGATGGCGAGTGCTTACCTCGGACTTGACTGCAAGGTTTTCATGGTCAAGGTCTCATATGAGCAGAAGCCTTTCAGACGTGAAGTTATGAGAACCTATGGAGCGAGTGTCACTCCTTCACCTTCTGAGACTACGGAAGTCGGAAGAAAGATTCTTGCCGCACATCCAGGTACCACAGGAAGCCTTGGCTGTGCAATATCGGAGGCAGTTGAAGCTGCAACGCATACACCGGGTTACAGATATGTTCTCGGAAGCGTGTTGAATCAGGTACTTCTTCATCAGTCCGTTATAGGACTTGAAGCAAAGGCTGCACTTGAAAAGTACGGTGTTAAGCCGGATATAATCATCGGATGTGCAGGAGGCGGTTCTAATCTTGGCGGACTTATCTCACCTTTTATGGGCGAGAAGTTAAGAGGCGAGAAGGATTACCGCTTTATAGCAGTTGAGCCGGCAAGCTGTCCAAGCCTTACAAGAGGCAGATTTGCCTATGATTTCTGTGACACCGGCATGGTGTGTCCTCTTGCTAAGATGTACACGCTTGGAAGCAATTTCATTCCTTCGGCTAACCATGCGGGAGGTCTTCGCTACCATGGAATGAGTCCTGTTGTATCAGAACTCTATCATCAGGGACTTATGGAAGCTGTATCAGTTGAGCAGACCAGCGTATTTGCTGCAGCTACACAGTTTGCAAGGGTGGAGGGAA
>OGUD01001172.1_pt1 | contig 14421 bp, 8 predicted proteins | sample 1573671 | NCBI WGS metagenome assembly OGUD01 (sample SAMEA2582065, study PRJEB24529) | metagenome | biome: Human gut stool | place: China | collected 2011 | reverse complement strand
TTCAACAGCACTTCAACCGTTTTACCTTTAATGAAGCCCATCTCCACAATACGTTTACGAAAACCACCGTGCCCCAATACCTTTACAATAACACCTTTTTCTCCTGTTTTTAATTCGGACAAACGCATAACTCTCAAAATTTTCGGCAAAGATAATTCATAACTTCGGAGCACGCAAATTATTTAGAATGTTTTTAAATAGCAGTCATTTTCCTCCTCCAAAAGATTTAGGAAAAATAAAAAAACTTATTGATAAACTCGTATCTTTGCAGATATGATACAACAACACGTTACAAAATATATAGAAAAAGAACATTTGTTCTCACTGGATGCCAAAGTCCTGATTGCATTGAGTGGCGGTGCCGACTCGGTGGCACTGCTATGTATTCTGCACACAGCAGGTTATCATTGCGAAGCCGCACACTGTAATTTCCACCTGCGAGGCGAAGAATCAGACCGGGATGAACTGTTTGTCCGCCAACTTTGCAAAAGAACCGGAATCCATTTGCATACAATTGATTTTAACACGACACAATACGCAAAGGAAAAACAGATTTCGATTGAAATGGCTGCACGGGAATTACGCTATGACTGGTTCGAGAAAACGAGAAAAGAATGCCAGGCAGATGTGATCGCCGTAGCACATCATCAGGATGATAGCGTAGAAACCATACTACTCAATCTGATTCGAGGTACAGGAATTACCGGTTTATTAGGAATCCGCCCCCGCAACGGAGCAATCGTGCGGCCTCTGCTTTGCGTCAATCGAGAAGATATCATTCATTATCTGGAGAGCATTGGACAAGATTATGTAACAGACAGTACCAATCTGGAAGACGAATATACCCGTAACAAAATCCGGCTCAATCTCCTTCCTCTTATGCAGGAAATCAATCCGTCAGTCAAAAAGAATCTGATAGACACGAGCAATTATCTGAATGATGTAGCTACCATATATAATAAATGCATAGAGGAAACCAAAAATAATATTGTAACGACAGAAGGTATCCGAATCAGTGATTTAGTAAAGGAACCGGCACCCGAAGCCATCTTATTCGAAGTCCTGCATCCTCTAGGATTCAATTCCGCACAAATCAAAGATATCGCTCACTCGCTTCATAGCCAACCGGGCAAGCAATTCTGTAGCAAAGAATGGAGAGTGATAAAAGACAGAGAATTTCTATTAATAGAAACTGCGGAATCTAAAAATGAGACTCTTCCTCCTTTTCAAATCATCAAAGAGGAAAGAGAATACACCCCGGATTTTCTCATTCCACGTGAAAAGGAAATAGCCTGTTTTGATGCCGACAAACTGAATGGAGAAATTCATTACCGAAAATGGCAGCCGGGAGACACTTTTATTCCTTTTGGAATGAAAGGAAAGAAAAAAATAAGCGATTATCTGACCGACCGCAAATTTTCTATCAGCCAAAAAGAACGCCAATGGGTACTCTGCTGTGGAGAACATATCGCATGGCTGATAGGCGAACGAACAGACAACCGCTTTCGTATTGATAAAACGACTAAGCGTATCGTGATTTACAAAATAGTTTGAGGCAACTTCTGTTTCTTGAAGCAATCTGATAACAAAGCTGCAAAAGGGGTATCGTATACCCTTGCTTTTCTTACGCAAGCTTTTACACAGGCGCAACATTTGATACATTTAGCCTCATCCGTATGTAGCTCGTCCCCTTTCGTTATAGCCCCTGCCGGACAACGGACCACACATAATCCGCAATGGGTACACAAATCCTCATCTTCCACCCAAGGAGCGCGGGGAAGCGGTGTCCCACTTTTACGTAACTTGATGACTTTCCTCAAAAAACGGAACAAAGGAAAGAATGGCTGACTCGGACGTTTGATAGCACGTACATCTACCGGATAAAGGGTATCCATGCTATCGGCAGCCTGTATTTTTTCCATGATTTTCTTCCCAAACTCCCCAGCAAAAGCTAAATCCGATTCATCTGGACGTCCCACTGCAATCGGGTATTTATCGGTACTATATGAATGTTCTCCAATAAAAGTTGCCCCGGCAATTACTTTAAATCCGTGAGGAATAGCAAAAGCATCCAGTTCCATTAAAGCTTTTTCATAAGCGCGATTTCCGTAAACCACTACCAAAACGGTAGGAGTATCCACTCCACGGATATACTGCAAACGTTCCATTGCCAAAGGAGCGACATGTCCTCCATACACAGGCACTACAATAATGGCCAAAGCAGATGCAGGAATCACGATTTCATCTGCAATTTGCTGCGTTACATTAATAGGAAGGATATTTTTTATGCCCGTACCGTGAACAATCGCTTCCGCAACTTGTTTAGATGTGTGTGTAGGCGAAAAATAAATTAAATGAGCTTCATTTACTGTCATACTATTTTCTTTTATGTAGCAAAGATACACTTTTACGTGGAAAAAAATGTTTGATTGTTCATGAAACCAAAAAAAATTATTATCTTTGCCCCGTTGAAACATTCTACGATTCAACATATACATCCCTAATTCAGAATAAAAAACAAAACGTATGCTCGCATATCTGTAGCCATGAGCTGTAGTAATGCTGTCCATAATTCAGCAAAAAAAAGAAATATTAATAACTTACCATACTATATGTATAACATTATCCAATTAAACGACAAAAATCTGTCGGAACTTCAAGTTATTGCCAAAGAGTTAGGCATAAAAAAAGCAGACTCATACAAAAAAGAAGACCTTGTTTATAAAATACTCGATGAACAGGCCATTGTAGGAGCTACAAAGAAAGTTGCCGCAGATAAGCTAAAAGAAGAACGCAAAAATGAAGAACAAAAGAAAAAGCGTTCACGGGTAGCTCCTACCAAAAAAGAAGACAAGGTAGTTTCCACACCAAAGAGTGGAGAGGTTAATAAAACAAAAGAAGCCACTCCTGTAAAAGCACCACAACCTTCCAAGAAAGAAGAAAGTACAAACAAAGAAAAAGAAGCTCCTGTTGTAGAAGCTAAAGCAGAAAACGCTACTACTGCTCCCAAGCGTAAAGTGGGACGTCCGCGCAAGAGCGCTGACGCAGAAGAGAAAAAAGAAGTAGAAAATGTAACACCGGCTGCTCCCAAAGTGGTGGAAACTAAGCCTGTTGTTGCAGAGAAAACTACTGAAACAAAAGAAAAAGCTGCTCCTGTACAACAGCCGATTGCTGAAAAGAAAGCAAAAAGCAAACCGGCTGCAGAAACAAATAAACCAGCCGCAGGGCCAAACAAGCCTGTTGCAGAGAAAAAAGTTATAGATAAACCACAAAAGAAAGCCGCACCCGTTATCGACGAGGAAAGCAATATCTTATCCAGCGTTGACGATGATGATTTTATTCCAATCGAAGATCTGCCTTCTGAAAAAATAGAGCTTCCTACCGAACTCTTTGGCAAATTCGAGGCAACTAAAACAGAACCTGTGCAAACAGCACCTGAACAGCCATCTCATCCTCAACAGCAACAACAATCTCAACAGCAGCAAGCACAACAGCAACGCCCGCGCATTGTCCGTCCACGCGACAATAACAACGGTAATAACAATGTGAACAATAATAGCAATAACGCTAATAACAACAATAATAATTTCCAGCGTAATAACAATAATCAAAATCAGGTTCAGAATCAGAACCAACAACGCTTACCGATGCCACGTGCCACTCAGCAAAACCATGCGAACGAGAATCTTCCGGCACAACAGCAACAACAGCAGGAACGCAAGGTTATTGAACGCGAAAAGCCTTACGAATTCGATGATATTCTCAACGGAGTAGGCGTTCTGGAAATCATGCAGGATGGATACGGATTCCTCCGTTCTTCCGATTACAACTACCTTTCTTCTCCTGACGACATTTATGTATCACAATCTCAAATCAAACTCTTTGGTTTGAAAACCGGTGATGTAGTGGAAGGTGTTATCCGTCCACCCAAAGAAGGAGAAAAATATTTCCCGTTGGTAAAAGTGTCGAAAATTAACGGACGTGACGCAGCTTTCGTTCGCGACCGTGTTCCTTTCGAACATCTGACACCTCTTTTCCCGGATGAAAAGTTCAAACTTTGCAAAGGCGGTTATTCAGACTCCATGTCTGCACGCGTTGTTGACCTTTTCGCTCCTATCGGTAAAGGCCAGCGTGCATTGATCGTTGCCCAGCCAAAGACAGGTAAGACCATCTTAATGAAAGATATCGCAAACGCTATCGCAGCCAACCACCCGGAAGTTTACATGATTATGCTGCTGATTGACGAACGCCCGGAAGAAGTAACAGACATGGCGCGCAGCGTTAATGCAGAAGTAATTGCTTCTACTTTCGACGAACCGGCAGAACGCCACGTAAAAATTGCAGGTATCGTATTGGAAAAGGCAAAACGTCTGGTAGAATGTGGTCACGACGTAGTTATCTTCCTTGATTCTATTACTCGTCTGGCTCGTGCATACAATACAGTATCTCCTGCATCCGGTAAAGTTCTTTCCGGTGGTGTGGATGCAAATGCACTTCATAAACCTAAACGCTTCTTCGGTGCTGCCCGTAATATTGAAAACGGTGGTTCACTGACTATTATTGCTACCGCATTGATCGATACCGGTTCTAAAATGGACGAAGTTATCTTCGAAGAATTCAAGGGTACAGGTAACATGGAGTTGCAGCTCGACCGCAACCTGTCCAACAAACGCATCTTCCCGGCAGTCAACATTACCGCATCCAGCACTCGTCGCGACGACCTGTTGCTTGATAAAACAACCCTTGACCGCATGTGGATATTACGCAAATATCTTGCCGACATGAATCCGATCGAAGCAATGGACTTTGTTAAAGACCGTCTGGAAAAAACCAGAGACAACGACGAATTCCTGATGAGCATGAACAGCTAATCAACAGCAAACTTATAAATGAACGGTGAACAAACTGCGCCATAACAAGTGCAGTTTATTCACCGTTTTCTTTTTCGGTAACCCATTTTATGACTTATCACCTGCCGTTTATCACTTATCATTCAACTCCCATCACCGATAGTTACCCCTAACCGCTTGCCACACCTTTCATTTTTGTACAAAATACTTTCATTTGCGTCCAAAACTACTACCTCGCCCTTTTTTACGTTTCCTTTTTTCCTACTTTTGCTTCCAAATCAAATATTACTTAATTCTAACCAGTAATGAAAACTATTTATCCATTCATGGGATTAGCCCTGTGCAGCGTGACAGCACAGGCCCAAGAAAAGCCCAATTTCCTGATTATCCAGTGCGACCATCTGACACAACGCGTTGTGGGAGCTTACGGACAAACACAAGGCTGCACCCTCCCTATTGACGAAGTCGCTTCACGAGGAGTTATCTTCTCCAATGCTTATGTAGGCTGCCCTCTCAGCCAACCCTCACGCGCTGCTTTATGGAGTGGCATGATGCCTCATCAAACCAATGTACGTTCCAACTCCAGCGAACCTATCAACCCACGTATTCCCGAAAATGTACCGACATTAGGAAGTCTTTTTTCTGAAAACGGTTACGAAGCCGTACACTTCGGAAAAACGCATGACATGGGTTCACTTAGAGGATTCAAGCATAAAGAACCAGTAGCCAAGCCATTCACTGATCCGGAATTCCCGGTCAATAACGACAGCTTCCTGGATGTAGGAACATGCGAAGACGCTGTTGCTTATCTAAGTAATCCGCCGGAAGAACCATTCATCTGTATCGCAGATTTTCAGAACCCTCACAATATCTGTGGATTTGTAGGAGCGAACGAAGGAGTACATACCGACCGCCCCATTAGCGGAACCCTTCCGGAACTACCAGCCAATTTCAATGTAGAAGACTGGAGCAATATCCCTAAACCTGTACAATACATCTGCTGCAGTCATCGCCGCATGACCCAGGCCTCTCATTGGAATGAAGAGAATTACCGTCATTACATTGCTGCTTTCCAACACTATACCAAGATGGTTTCCAAGCAAGTAGACAGCGTATTTAAAGCACTTTACTCCACTCCTGCCGGAAAAAACACAATCGTTATTATCATGGCTGACCATGGTGATGGGATGGCTTCACACCGCATGGTGACCAAACACATCAGCTTCTACGATGAAATGACCAACGTACCGTTTATCTTTGCAGGTCCCGGCATCAAACAACAGAAAAAGCCCATAGACCAAGTATTGACACAGCCTACACTGGATCTTCTGCCTACCCTTTGTGATTTGGCAGGAATTCCTGTTCCGGCCGAAAAACCGGGAATCAGCCTTGCACCTATATTAAAAGGAGAGAAACAGAAAAAAACTCACCCTTATGTCGTTTCCGAATGGCATAGCGAATATGAATATGTCGTTACTCCCGGACGTATGGTACGCGGACCGAGATACAAGTACACTCACTATCTGGAAGGTAACGGAGAAGAGCTATATGATATGAAAAAGGATCCGGGAGAACGCAAGAATCTCGCCAAAGACCCTAAATACAGTAAAGTCCTCGCCGAACACCGTGCCATGCTTGATGATTACATCGCCCGCACCAAAGACGATTACCGGAGTTTGAAAGTAGATGCCGATCCACGATGCAGAAACCATACTCCCGGCTACCCCAACCACGAGGGCCCTGGGGTACGAGAGATACTCAAAAGAAAATAAATTATAAAAAAGAGTGAAGATTTCTTTGTAATCTTCACTCTTTTTAGTTCTTTTGCAGATAAACTTACAAGCAAGCAATTCTTATATCAGGTGAAAAAACACAGACGTCATATAATTGCAATAGTCGTAACCGCATTAATATCGGTCACCTTATATGCTGCACGTACAAATTCAGATCGTCTTTCTTTATTACAACCTTTACTTGAATACAATCATCCATTTAGTCCGGACGCCCCTGTCGACAGCATCATTGCCTGGGAAAAACTTTTAGAACCGGAATTACAAAAGGAACAACAATACCCACTCCTATTCCAGATAAATCTGCTGACCGTTCAAGCCTTAATCACAGAAGGCAACATCAGTCTCGCCATCAACCAGGCCAATCAGATGTACCAGAAAGCCAGAGAAATGGACTATCCTTTGGGAACAGCACTCGCATTACACGCCATTGGAAATACCTATTTAAGTTCGTCAACACCACAAGTTGCCATCAAATCGTATAAGGAAGCATTAGAAATCATTCAGAAACTCCCTCATGCCAACCAATATATCAAAACGATCTTGTCCCAATTTATCCTGACGAAGCTCAACTATCACCAAATGACAGATATAGAAGACAATATCCGGGAACTCGAATCTGTTATCAACAAGGATACGAATCCCCAAGACGATTTCCACCTTGTTTATTGTCAGGCATTCTATCGCATCCAGATGCATCATCTTCCGGAAGCATTAAACTATATACGACAAACCGAACAAATCAGCCGGCAACACCAGTACCCATATTTTCATTTAATGATTAAATACCTGTATTCACGCTACTACACTGAATCCAAAGAATACACGCAGGCACTAACCACACTTGACGAATTACTTTCGCATACCAAAGCAGCCAACTCATACAGATCCCTGCAAGTACTGAAAGATCGTGCACACATACTTACACTAATGGGAAACAGCAAGGAAGCATGTGAAGCTTATGAAATATTCAATACGTACAAAGACTCTTTGGACGCAATGAATTATATTCGCCAAATCAATGAATTGCACACCCTCTACCAAATAGATAAAAATGAACTGGACAACTTAAACAGACAGAAGACAATCCTCTACTGGAGCTGGTTCACCATCCTATTCATAGTCATACTGATTGTATTTTTCATCCTTTTGGTTAGACGAGGAAATAAAAAACTGCGCCAATCACAGCAGGAACTGGAAAAAGTGAAAAAGCAAGAAGAAAATTCCATCCGGACAAAGAGCCTTTTCCTTTCCAACATGAGCCATGAAATTCGCACGCCGCTCAATGCGTTGTCCGGCTTCTCCTCCATCCTGACGGAAGAATCCATCGACAACGAGACCCGGAAACAGTGTAGCGATATTATTCAGCAAAATTCAGAACTGTTACTCAAGCTGATTAACGACGTAATCGACTTGTCCAGTCTCGAAGTAGGCAAGATGAAATTCAAATATGAGCGATGTGATGCAGTGGCAATATGCAGAAACGTTATCGACATGGTTGAGAAAATAAAACAAACGAATGCTAACGTCCGTTTTTCGACCTCTCTCCATTCATTAGAATTGACGACAGACAATGCAAGGTTACAACAATTATTAATCAACCTTCTCATCAATGCAACCAAATTTACTCCGCAAGGTTCCATCACCATGGAACTGGAAAAACAGACAGAAGACATAGCACTGTTTTCCGTGACCGACACCGGTTGCGGTATCTCTCCGGAGAATCAGAATAAAATATTCAACCGTTTTGAGAAACTGAATGAAAATGCTCAAGGGACAGGACTCGGTCTGTCTATCTGCCAACTCATTATCGAGCAGCTGGGCGGCAAAATATGGATTGACTCCAATTATGAGGAAGGAGCCCGTTTCCTGTTCACACACCCCATTTACCATGAGCAACAAGGAAAGGAGGAAGCCGAATGAAACAAGTCCTGCTCCTGATCCTTCTATTATGCTGCACCCTCACCGGAAAAGCCAGCACCGAGATTGTTTTGGAATCCGACAGCCTGATAAAGGTGTTGGAAACATTACCGTACGATACGACACGGCTGAATGTTCTCAATCAAATCATCAGAATAGAACAAAACAACCAGCAATGTATCCAATATTCAGATGCATTAATGAAAGAAGCATTGCAACTGGGAAATGACAAATATGCCGGTCTGGCTGCTTACTACCATATTTTATACTATTACAATCGTAATAATCAAGACAGTGTAGCCAAATGGCTCACCATAATGGAGCCTCATGCCCGGAAATCAGATTTATGGAATTACTTCTTTGATGCCAAACGTTTCCAGATAGACCTGTACACATTCAACGAACAATACGAACTTGCTATCAACGAATCTCAAAAGATGCAACAGCAAGCCTCCCAAATGAATAGTAACCGGGGTAGTATGGCTGCCTATCAATGCTTGAGTAATGCATATATCGGCAGCCAGCGCTGGGATAAAGGAATAGAAGCACTGGAGGCTGCCTACCAGCTACTCACTCCGACAGAAAATCCGGTGGTCCGTATCTCGGTATTGTCACAGTTAGTATCCGTTGTCAAAGAAAAGAAGGATAATAAAAAACTACTCAAATATTTGCAGGAACTGGAAAACACTCTTCATAACCACATCAGTGCAAACCCATCCTTAAAAGCGGGATTTGCCGATGTATACCTGTTCAATGAACTGTTCTACAGCTATTATTACCTGAATACCCATCAGCCGCAACAAGCCTATGAACATCTCGTAAAATCTAAAGAATATCTGGACGAGAATACTTATTTCATGTATAAAGTACTCTATTTCGACACATTTGCCAAATATTACCAGGCAATTGGAGCCTACCAACAGGCATCGGATTATATCGACACGACACTGACGATGTTGAAGAAAGACTTCACAAGCGACTATGCCGAACAGCTACTCGAAAAGGCCAGAATATGGAAACAGGCAGGGCAAAGCGGAAAAGCCATCCCCCTGTATGAGCAGGCACTTGCCATCAAAGACTCGACAGCCACTGTACTCTCAAACAATCAGATGGCACAGATACAAAGCAAATACAATATCGAAAAAACAGAACTGGATCAAAAAAGGGAAAACAACCGGATCCAGCTCACCTATCTGATCTTTATATTTGTTATCCTGATTCTGCTTTTTATCTTTATGGCACGACTCTTTATGGTACGGAAGGCACTCAAATACGCGGAAAACGAAATCCGGAAAACAACAGAAAACGTGCGGAAGACCAATGAAATAAAAAATCGCTTCCTGTCCAACATGAGCTATAACATCCGTACCCCACTCAACAATGTGGTCGGTTTCTCACAACTCATAGCCAGCGAACCCAATATAGACAAGGAAATAAGGCAAGAATACTCAAACATCATCCACAAAAGTTCGGAGAAGTTAATGAGACTTGTCAATGACGTTCTCGACTTATCCCGTTTGGAAGCTCAGATGATGAAGTTCCAGTTGCAAGACTATGATGCCACTACCCTATGCAAGGAAGCATGCAGCATGGCGCAGATGAGGAACGAAGAAACAGGTATCCAGATTGAATTTTCCAGCGAAACGGACGCCCAAATTCATACCGATATAATGCGACTGACACAGGCCTTGATTAGCGTACTGGTGTACCCACAAGAACACCGGCAAGCACGAATCATCCGGTTCACATTAAGCCAGAATGAAGACATGCTTTGTTTCCGGATCACTAATTCACCTTTGGCAGACCATGCATTCGTATCACAGGAAACCATCATCCGGCATGATATCAACCTGTTGTTACTAAAACATTTCGGAGGAAACTATCTCGTCAACGATAAAACTCCCGGAGGTCCGGAAATTGTTTTCATCTACCCCATCGTTTCCGAATCGAAATAAAGCACTATCTTTGCAAAGTGTAAACTTAAACACTTAATTATGTACACCAACAAACAGATTTGGAGTGTCAGTTATCCGATACTACTAAGCTTGCTGGCACAAAATGTCATCAATGTCACCGACACAGCATTCCTCGGACACGTGAGTGAAGTAGCCCTTGGAGCATCAGCTATGGGCGGGTTATTCTATATATGCGTATTCACCATCGCATTCGGATTCAGTACCGGTTCGCAGATAGTCATCGCACGACGCAATGGCGAAGGACGCTATTCGGATGTCGGTCCCGTCATGATTCAAGGAATCATGTTCCTGTTCGTCATGGCCCTGCTGCTATTCGGATTCACCAAAGCATTCGGTGGAAACATCATGCGTTTGCTAGTTTCTTCAGAATCCATCTACGAAGGAACAATGGAGTTTCTGAACTGGCGTATTTACGGATTCTTTTTCTCTTTTATCAATGTCATGTTCCGGGCATTGTACATCGGCATTACACGCACTAAAGTGCTAACCATCAATGCTATTGTCATGGCATTAACTAATGTCGTACTGGACTATGCATTAATTTTCGGAAAGTTCGGTTTGCCGGAAATGGGTATCAAAGGGGCTGCTATTGCTTCCGTATTGGCAGAAGCCTCCTCCATTCTCTTTTTCGTCATCTATACGTATGCCACGGTCGATTTAAAGAAATACGGTATGAACCGCCTGCGCACATTCGACCCAGCATTGCTGATGCGGATTCTTAGTATCTCCTGCTTCACCATGCTGCAATATTTCCTGTCGATGGCTACCTGGTTCGTTTTCTTCGTAGCCGTAGAACGGTTGGGACAACGGGAACTGGCAATTGCCAATATCGTCCGAAGTATTTATGTCGTATTGTTGATTCCGGTCAACGCACTGGCTACGACTACCAACAGTCTTGTCAGCAATGCTATTGGTGCAGGAGGCATCCAGCACGTGATGCCGCTCATTAATAAAATTGCGCGTTTCTCCTTTTTCATCATGCTGGGGTTAGTAGCGGTATCGGCACTGTTTCCGCAATTCCTGCTCTCCATTTACACTAGTGAAGCTGCGCTCATTACGGAATCCGTATCCTCGGTATATATAATTTGTTGCGCCATGCTTATCGCATCCGTAGCCAACGTGGTGTTTAACGGTATCTCCGGAACAGGAAATACACAGGCAGCCCTGTTGCTCGAAACGATTACAATTATCATCTACGGATCATACATCATTTTCATCGGAATGTGGCTGAAAGCACCGATCGAAATTTGCTTTACGATTGAGATTGTGTATTATAGCTTGCTGTTGATAACAAGTTATATTTATCTCAAAAAAGCAAAATGGCAGAATAAAAAGATATAAATACAAGAGATTTTTGTACATTTGCAAGCTCAAATAAAGAGTAGACGGAAAAGTCCCTCTTTCGGCCAAGTAAATTGTAATTAGTAATTCGTAATTAAATAACTATGTTCGATAATTTAAGTGAAAGACTAGAACGGTCATTCAAGATTCTGAAAGGTGAAGGCAAAATCACCGAAATCAACGTGGCGGAGACGCTGAAAGACGTACGTAAAGCACTTCTCGACGCCGACGTAAACTACAAGGTGGCAAAGATTTTCACGGATACAGTGAAAGAAAAAGCGCTTGGCCAGAACGTTCTTACGGCTGTGAAGCCAAGCCAATTGATGGTGAAAATCGTGCATGATGAACTTACACAATTGATGGGTGGAGAGACAGCCGAGATCAACATCGACGCCCGTCCGGCAGTTATCCTGATGTCAGGTTTGCAGGGTTCGGGTAAGACCACCTTCTCCGGTAAACTGGCACGGATGCTGAAAACCAAGAAGAACCGTAAGCCATTATTGGTGGCTTGTGACGTTTACCGTCCGGCAGCTATCGAACAGTTACGTGTATTGGCAGAACAGATTGAAGTACCGATGTACTGCGAACTGGACAGCAAGAATCCGGTAGAAATCGCACAACACGCCATTCAGGAAGCCAAAGCCAAAGGATACGACCTCGTTATCGTCGATACAGCCGGACGTCTGGCAGTAGACGAGCAGATGATGAACGAGATCGCCGCTATCAAAAAAGCAATCAACCCGGACGAAATTCTGTTCGTGGTAGACTCCATGACCGGTCAGGACGCTGTAAACACAGCTAAAGAATTCAATGAACGTCTGGACTTCAACGGTGTGGTACTGACCAAACTCGATGGTGATACCCGCGGTGGTGCGGCTCTTTCTATCCGTTCGGTAGTGAACAAACCGATTAAATTCGTAGGTACAGGTGAAAAGCTGGAAGCAATCGATCAGTTCCACCCTGCCCGTATGGCCGACCGTATTCTCGGTATGGGTGACATCGTTTCATTGGTAGAACGCGCACAGGAACAATACGATGAAGAAGAAGCCAAACGCTTACAGAAGAAAATTGCCAAAAACCAATTCGACTTCAACGACTTCCTTAGCCAGATTGCACAAATCAAGAAAATGGGTAATCTGAAAGACCTCGCTTCCATGATTCCGGGAGTAGGAAAAGCAATCAAAGATATTGATATTGACGACAATGCTTTCAAGAGCATCGAAGCCATCATTTATTCCATGACTCCGGCAGAACGTTCCAATCCGGAAATACTGAACGGTTCACGCCGTACGCGTATCGCCAAAGGTAGCGGAACGACTATCCAAGAAGTGAATCGCCTATTGAAACAGTTCGACCAGACACGCAAAATGATGAAAATGGTGACTAGCAGCAAAATGGGTAAGATGATGCCTAAGATGAAAAAGTAATCATTCTGTAGATCCAAATCTAATGATAAGTAAAAAGAGGGAGTTTCGGCTCCCTCTTTTTTTTATCCCCCCATCTCTTGACAAAAATTCCAATCCCTTTGGAGAGTTCAGTTATTTATTTTACTTTTGTCCATCACCAATAAATACTCTGAAAATATGACTCTGATAGACGGAAAAGCAATTTCCGAACAAGTAAAACAAGAGATTGCAGCCGAAGTAGCCGAAATGGTGGCTCATGGCGAAAAACGCCCGCACCTGGCCGCTATTCTTGTAGGACACGATGGTGGTAGCGAGACTTATGTAGCTGCCAAAGTAAAAGCCTGTGAAGTATGTGGATTCAAGTCTTCCCTCATCCGTTATGAAAGTGACGTGACCGAAGAAGAACTGCTTGCCAAAGTACGTGAACTAAACGAAGACAACGACGTGGACGGCTTTATCGTACAACTTCCCTTACCCAAGCATATCTCCGAACAGAAAGTAATCGAAACAATTGATTACCGTAAAGACGTAGACGGTTTCCATCCGATCAACGTAGGCCGTATGTCCATCGGGCTTCCGTGTTATGTATCCGCTACTCCCAACGGCATCCTCGAATTGTTGAAACGTTATAACATAGAAACTTCCGGAAAAAAGTGCGTCGTACTCGGACGCAGCAATATTGTCGGCAAACCGATGGCTGCCCTGATGATGCAGAAAGCCTATCCGGGCGATGCCACAGTAACCGTATGCCACAGCCGTAGCAGAGACCTGGTAAAAGAATGTCAGGAAGCTGATATTATTATCGCTGCTTTGGGACAACCGAACTTTGTAAAAGCCGAAATGGTGAAAGAAGGCGCGGTAGTTATTGACGTAGGTACTACCCGTGTGCCGGATGCAACCAAGAAATCAGGTTTTAAACTGACCGGCGACGTGAAGTTTGACGAAGTTGCACCGAAATGCTCATTCATCACTCCCGTACCGGGCGGTGTTGGACCAATGACGATTGTATCGTTAATGAAAAATACACTCTTAGCTGGTAAGAAAGCTATTTATCAATGAGACATACCCTGTTTCTGATGATTTTGCTTCTCTCTTTGTCCTGCACCTCCCGGTCGCAGGCAAAGAGAGATTCTATCAT
>OGUD01001163.1_pt1 | contig 14534 bp, 9 predicted proteins | sample 1573671 | NCBI WGS metagenome assembly OGUD01 (sample SAMEA2582065, study PRJEB24529) | metagenome | biome: Human gut stool | place: China | collected 2011 | reverse complement strand
AGAGCAACTGACTCTTAATCAGTGGGTCCAGGGTTCGAATCCCTGAGGGTGTACGGATCAGAAAAGTAAATTGAAGAAAAGCTCTGAAAATCAATGATTTTTGGAGCTTTTTCTTTTATGGATTCCTACAAAATATAGAAGGTTCAGTTTGAAAACTTGCCGTCAGTAGCTTTTAATGTTAGTAAAATCTAAAATTATTTTATACATTTGTATGATATGACTTTAATGAATTTTATTATATGATAGCAGAAAGACAATTAATCTCTCATTTGTATCAAAATAAAGAGAATGGACAATGGGTGATACAGTCAAATGATGAGCACCAAAAAGGAGTAGCAAAAATAGCTGCCTCTTTTGCCAAAAGGTTTGAACTCCCTTCTTGGGGATATGCACTTGGTCTGCTTCATGACAAAGGTAAAGAACGTGCAGCGTTCCAACAATACATACGTAAAGTAAACGGTTTGTCCACGGATGATAAAAAGCATTATAATGATCACGCTCATGCTTTTGTGGGTGGAATACTGGCAAAGGATTTCATGGGGAAAGATGTTCTCAATCTTCTTGCCAATCAAATAATTTCCCACCATACAGGACTGTATGATTATGTGGAAGCAGAAAATATCTTGCAGGAAAAACCGTTGCCTGAAGAAATAGACAAGGATAATATAAATATAGATATACCCTTCTTGTATAAAGAATTTCTTGAATCACCTTTTTCTAAATTTAAGGTAGACCGGAAACACTTTCATCACCTGTCTCGTATGCTTTTTTCTTGTCTTGTCGATGCTGACCGACTCGACACGGAGCAATTTATGAATCTAGAGTCATGGCAGAAAAGGAAGTGCTCGTCTACGGTTGTCGATTTGTTACCGAAATTGGAAGCGCATTTGCAAAAATTGCAGTTGGATGCAGTTGATACGGAAGTAAATCGTATTCGTAGGAAAGTACAAGAACAATGCAGCAAAACATCTTTAGGTGAAAAAGGTTTCTACAGCCTTACGGTACCAACGGGAGGCGGCAAGACGCTTTCGTCTTTGTTATGGGCCATGAAGCATGCTGCAAATCATGCCATGAATCGTATCATCATTGCCATTCCATATACTAGCATCACTGTACAGACGGCAGGTCTCCTGAAGAAAATCTTCGGTGAAGAGAATGTATTGGAACATCACAGTAACTTCAATCCGGATGATATTAAAAATGAGGAAGTACGCGAAAAAGCGAAGCTGGCCACTGAAAATTGGGATTATCCCATTATTGTCACTACCAACATGCAACTTTTTGAATCTATGTTTAGCAATAGACCGTCCGATTGCCGTAAGTTGCACAATATCGTGAATTCAGTTATTATCTTAGACGAGGTTCAGACATTGCCGACCGACTTTTTGCAACCGATAGTCGATGCGATGAAGGCATATCAAAAAATGTTTGGAGTATCTATATTGTTTACAACAGCGAGTCAGCCGGTGCTTAGCGGTTTGATAGAAGGCGCAAATCCTAAAGTCGGATTTAAGGGAATAGAACATATCATGGAAATTATTCCGACTGAATTTGCGTTACATGACAAGCTCCGTCGTGTGAAATTGGAAATAGATAACACGGGGAAAACATATGATGAAATAGCGGCAAAGGTGTCTGAACATGATAAGGTACTCTGTATTGTGAACACCCGTAAGGATGCCAAGGAATTGTATAATCGCTTGCCTGACGAAGGAGTGAAAATTCATTTATCAAGAATGATGTGCCCTGCCCATATTAGTGAAACGATATGTAAGATAAAAGCTTTGTTAAAGGATGAAGCACATCCAATTGTAAGAGTAATAGCAACCCAACTCGTAGAAGCGGGTGTAGATATAGATTTTCCAGTTGTATTTCGTCAAGAGGCAGGACTTGATTCTGTATTGCAAGCGGCGGGAAGATGTAACCGTGAAGGGAAAAATAGGATTGGTCACACATTTGTATTCAGCCTTTCTGCAGAGAAGCGCATACTCTTTGGTTCAATGGCAGCAGCCAACAATGCACGACTGAACTTACCTACTGATAGCGATTGGTTTGCTCCTTCCACAATGGAAAAGTATTTTCAACAGCTTTATTTCAGGAAGGATACGTTTGATAAAAAGGATATGAAACATTATCTTTATAAACTTGACGAGTTATGTTTTGAAACAGCCTCAAAAGAGTTTAGGCTGATTGATGATGATGGTATGAATGTCATAGTGAATTGGGAAAACAGTATGGGACTTGTGGAGAATTTGAAAAAGTCGGGTTGTACATATTCATTAATGAAACAACTGGCCAAGTTTACTGTAGGTGTTCATCGCTCGAATTTCAGTCAATTGATTAAATATGGTGCTGTTGAAGAAATATTGGAAGGTATATATGTGTTGGCCGACAGGGCGCAGTATGATAATGCTATAGGGCTTAAACTTGAAAACCATTGGATGGAAGAGATATTAATGATATAAAGACAAGACGGAATCGGAAGATTTATAGCAAAATAACGAAAGTAATGAATAATATGGAATATACAGATAAAGAATATTGTTTGGAGATATGGGGTGACTGGGCTTGTTTTACTCGCCCGGAACTGAAAGTAGAACGAGTGAGCTACGATGTCATTACACCATCGGCAGCACGTGCTGTCTTTGAGGCTATACTTTTCAAACGCTATGCCATGCGTTGGCAGGTGACGAAGATTGAAGTGCTTAATCCCATTAAGTGGACTACCATCAGGCGAAATGAAGTGGGAGCAGTGGTAAATTCCAGTATGAAACCAATTTATATAGACGATGGAAAGACACGCCAACAGAAGAACTCTTTGCTTTTGCAAGATGTGCGTTATCGCATTTATGCCAAATTGATATTTATCCCAGTAAAAGATCGTCCGAAGGAGGCTTTTGCCAAACATCAGCCAAGTAATGATGAGAATCCCATGAAGTATTATCAGATGTTTGAACGCAGAGCATTGCAAGGGCAATGCTTTACGCAGCCTTATTTGGGTTGCCGCGAATTTGCCGCAAATTGGAAATACATTGATAATACGGATTATCTTGAGCCGCCTTTGTTTGAAGACAGAGATTTGGGCATTATGCTTTATGATATGGATTTTGAGGGGAATGCCCAGAAACCGGATGCCATGTTTTATCGTGCTAGAATGAAACAAGGTGTGATTGTTGTACCAAGTAAAGATAGTGAGGAGGTACTGAGATGATATTGAAGGCATTGTATGATTATTACCATCGAAGTGGGGATAATGTAGCTCCTTTGGGGCTGGAATACAAAGAGATTGGTTTTATAATTGTTATTGATAAAGATGGAAATCTGTGTAGAATAGAGGATAATCCTGTTAAGAAACTTGTAGCTAAAACCAATGGTCGTACAGGCACAAAAAGTTTGCCTAATCATTTATGGGATAATTTTTCTTATGTTTTAGGCATTAGTAATGCTACTATACATATAAATGACGAGGGATTAAAGCCTGAAAAGGAAGCTGAGTATAAAAAAGAAATTGCCAAGAATGTTAGAAACCATTCGGCATTTCTTGAATACATCAATGACTTATGTTCTCAATATCCCTATGATGAGGATTTAAAAGCTGTTGCAAACTTCTATATTGGTAACAAGGACGTATTGTCATTGCTCCAAAAGGCCGATAACTGGGATAATATAAAGAAGAATTTCACTAAAAACATATCTTTTCTCATTCAAGGAGAAACACAGATAATAGCTGAGAAAGAATCAGTTTTATCTTATTATAAAACTGATGAGGGCAAAACTGATTTCAGCAGAATCTGTGTGTGTTTAGTTACGGGTGAAAAATGTCAACCAGTTAAAACTTTTACAAAAATCCAATTAGGGAAATTCAGTGATACAAAATTGGTGTCTTTTCAAAAGAATCAAGGATATGATTCCTACGGAAAAGAGCAAGGAAATAATGCGCCGATGTCTAAGTCGGCGGAATTTGCAATTGCTGCTGCTTTAAAAAAACTGATTGATTATAACTCTCATAATAAATTTACTGTCGGCTTAAGGACTTATGCATTTTGGGCTTCAAGGAAAAACGAAGTAAATATGCAAATAGAAGAGAGTGTGTATTCTTTATTTGGGTGGGAAGAAAAGGATAACCCTGATAGCAAACTTGAAAATATTACCCAAATATTCAAATCAATATATAATGGAAATAAGCCTATTCAAACTGATGATAAATTTTATATTCTCGGAATGTTTGCCGCTAACAAGGCAAGAATAGCGATATCGTATTGGAATGAGACTACAGTAAAGGAATTTGCCGGTAAACTTCTCTTGCATTTTGAAGATATGGAAATCATAACGAGTGGAGATAAAAGACCTAATTATTGTAGTCTATACGCAATACTCAAGGCTGTTAGTTTGAAAGAGAACATAAAAGAAAATTGCCCTCCTAGTCTTCCTGATGCCGTGGTGAAAAGCATCTTTCAAGGATTACCATATCCGGTTTCTTTGTTTCAAGCTTGCGTTTGCCGCATACGTGCAAAACAATCCGTTAACATTGTGCATGCTGCCATCATCAAGGCTTATCTTAACCGACTGAATGATAATAACAACAATAAAAAACTCGATATTATGTTAGATAAAGACAATCAAAATCAAGGGTATCTTTGCGGACGGTTATTTGCGGTAATGGAAAATCTCCAGTATGCCGCAAATAAGCAAGATACTATTCGTTCAAGTTATTTGAATGCAGCTTCATCTACCCCATCAGCTGTATTTCCAACCATTCTTAAACTATCAAATAGTCATTATAGCAAATTAGCAAAAGACAAAAAAGGACTTGCTAATTTCTTTGATGATCAAAAGAAAGAAATTATAGCATTAATCCAAGATTTTCCAAATACATTGAATTTGAGTGATCAAGGACGTTTTTTTCTTGGCTATTATCATCAGAAATGCCACAGAGATAATAAAGAAGCAGAAGAGTAATAACAATATAAAAAAGAAAATAACTATGTCAGAAATTAGAAACAGAATAGATTTCGTTTACATCTTTGATGTACAAGACGGTAACCCAAATGGTGACCCCGATGCAGGCAATCTCCCCCGTGTGGATGCTGAAACTGGTATGGGACTTGTTACAGATGTTTGCCTTAAGCGCAAGGTGCGTAATTATGTGCAAATAGCTAAATCAGGACAACTTGGTAACGATATTCTTGTTAAGTCTAAGGAAATTTCAGGCGAAGAAGTCTTTATTAATGGAGAAATCCGTAAGACATATGAAGATCTCAGTATAAAGCTTGAGAAAGGAAAAGCTCCTGCTGATAAAGTGTCTGCTGGTAGAACTGCTATGTGCAAACGATTCTTTGATGTGAGAACCTTTGGCGCAGTTCTATCAACGGGCCCTAATGCAGGACAAGTAAGAGGAGCTGTTCAGATGACTTTTGCCCGTTCAAAAGATATGATTGTTTCAGAAGAACATGCACTAACGGTGTGCGCAGCCCGCGATGAAGAAAAGCCTTATGAGTTGCAAGTAGGAATACAAGGTCGCAAGGCTACCGTACCTTACGGCCTCTACATCTGCCATGGTTTCATCTCTGCCAACTTGGCACGACAAACCGGATTCTCAGAAGAAGACCTTGCATTATTTTTTGAAGCATTGAAGAATATGTTCGATGTGGACCGTTCGGCAGCACGCGGATTGATGAGTGCACAAAAGCTGATTGTTTTCAAGCATGATTCCGTATTAGGCAATGCTCCTGCCAACAAACTGTTTGACTTGGTTAAGGTGGAGAAGATCTGTGACGGAGCACCGCGTTCATTCAGCGACTATTCGGTCATTATAGACAAGGAGAATGTTCCATCAAATGTTACTGTTGAAGAGCTGATATAAGTAAAAGGTATATGTATAGCGAAGACGATATGCTCATGTTGTCGGGGATTCAGCACTTTAGGTTCTGTCCTCGGCAATGGGCTTTAATACATATCGAACAGCAATGGAATGATAATCGTCTTACCATTGAAGGACAGATCCTGCACAAGCATGTAGATGATCCGTTTTATAGGCAGAAGTGTGGTGACCAAATAACATTACGCGCAGTGAATATTGCTTCGTATGAACTGGGTCTTTATGGCATTTCAGATGCTATAGAACTGCTTCCGTCTTTATCTTTTGAAGACACAATTCAGCATCCGAAGTATCCGGGGCAATGGAAACCGGTGGTTGTGGAGTATAAACATGGCAAACCAAAAAGGAATGAAGTGGATGAAGTGCAGTTGGCAGCACAGACAATGTGTCTTGAGGAAATGTACGCTATCCATATACCATACGGTGTGTTCTTTTATGGAGAACTTCGCCATCGGGTGAATGTGGATATAACTGATGAATTGCGGAACATTGTCAAGCAATGTACTCAAGATATGCACGAGGTATTCGCCAAAGCGGTTATTCCGAAGGCGGAGTATGGCAAGCATTGTGATAAATGTTCCCTCAAAGATATTTGTATGCCAACGATGGTAAAGAATTGTACTACGGTGGATACATACCTTAATAAAAATTTATATGAATGAGAAAATTGTTGAATACTTTGTATGTGACGACACCGGAAGCGTATCTTAGTAAGGATGGGCTGAATGTTGTAGTGTCGGTCAAACAAGAGGAAGTGTTTCGTATTCCTGCTATTAACATAGAAGGCATTGTGACGTTCGGATATATGGGCGCAAGTCCCGGTGTGATGAAATTGTGCACTGACAATGGCATATCACTTACATTCCTTTCTCCTCATGGCAGATTTATCAGCAGGGTACAGGGCACGACGAAAGGGAATGTACTGTTGCGTAAAAAACAGTATCAATTGTCGGACGATGAATCTTGGTCGTTACATGCGGCACGGCTGATGATTGGCGGTAAGATTCAAAACTATCGTAATATATTGAGGAGATATATTCGTGATTATGGGGAGAATGAAGATGTCAATCAAGCAGTACAAGTGTTGGAGCATGCCAAGCGTGAAGCTTTGACAGCTCAAGATAAGACGACCCTAATAGGGTATGAAGGCATGGCTTCAAATGCTTATTTTGAAGTGTTGCCTATTTTGATACTTAATCAGAAAGCTGATTTTCCATTTCATGGTCGTAATCGCCGTCCTCCTAAGGATGCAGTGAATGCCATGTTGTCATTTGCTTATACTTTGATAGCAAATGAAATATCTGCAGCACTCGAGACTGTAGGTCTTGATCCCTATGTAGGATTTCTCCATACACTTCGTCCGGGGCGTACGTCCTTAGCATTGGATATGATGGAAGAATTTCGTGCCTATCTTGGTGATCGTTTTGTCTTGTCATTGATTAATAAAAGACAGATCACATCCAAGGATTTTTTGTTTCAAGGTGATAATGGGGTTGTTATGACAGATAAAGGGAAAAAGATTTTTATTTCTGCATGGCAGGCTAAGAAAAGAGAGGTGATAATCCATCCTTATCTTAATGAAAAAATTGAGATAGGACTTCTGCCTTATGCACAAGCTATGTTGATGGCAAGATATATTAGGCAAGATATTGATAATTATCCGGTATTTCTAATAAAATGATTTACGAGTATGTATATTCTTGTAACTTATGATGTGGATACTACGAGCAAGGAAGGAGCTCGCCGTTTACGGTGTGTGGCTAAGGCTTGCATAGATTATGGACAGAGGGTACAGAATTCTGTCTTTGAATGTGAGGTGACAGAAGCACAATATTGTCTCTTGAGAGGAAGAATCAAAGATATCATTGATATGTCTCGTGATAGTGTTAGATTCTATATTCTTAGTAAAAATGAGAATAGAAGGGTGGAAGTGATAGGTGTCGAAACTGCTTATAAAGTTAATAATGCTTTTATTGTATAATGTGTGCGAATGTGGAGTGTTGCAAAAAAAGTAGTATCTTCGCAACTCTTAATAATCAGCAGATTGGCTTGTTTATAAGGCGAATGCCGTTATTCAATTGAAATAAAAATGAGAATTCGCATATTAGTAGGGTTAATTTATTGATTTATAATATACAACTCTGTATACAGTCACACCTCATGTAGGTGTGTGGATTGAAACTAGGATATGCATCACCGGCAAGATTGCGAAATTTTGTCACACCTCATGTAGGTGTGTGGATTGAAACATTGTACCTTGTACTCATGTGCTGACGATTGATGTGTCACACCTCATGTAGGTGTGTGGATTGAAACTACAACATCCCCATTTTTGTCCAATATAGCTCCACGTCACACCTCATGTAGGTGTGTGGATTGAAACAACAGGATATCCGTTTTTTCAACATGATTCTGTAGTCACACCTCATGTAGGTGTGTGGATTGAAACTATCGTAACGATTGTATATCTCATTGTCCAATTAGTCACACCTCATGTAGGTGTGTGGATTGAAACTTCTTTTTCGAGCAAACCGAGCATATACCCTCCAGTCACACCTCATGTAGGTGTGTGGATTGAAACCCGGAAGAGCGCAAACAGTATGATGATTTTTATGCTGTCACACCTCATGTAGGTGTGTGGATTGAAACAAGACAGAGAGGTTGAAATATTCGGGACATTCAGCGTCACACCTCATGTAGGTGTGTGGATTGAAACATGCGGGCGATGCTGAGCAACAAGATCGGTGAGGTCACACCTCATGTAGGTGTGTGGATTGAAACTTCGGGAATAAAGCGGCTGAACTAGTAATTGAGAGTCACACCTCATCATGTAGGTGTGTGGATTGAAACACTCCACTACTCAGATTCTCTACCAATCCGTAATGTCACACCTCATGTAGGTGTGTGGATTGAAACGTTTCAGACGTCCCAAGAACGGAAGCAACGTCACGTCACACCTCATGTAGGTGTGTGGATTGAAACCTGTTTCCAGTCGTGTCGAACTTGAAAAAATGGTGTCACACCTCATGTAGGTGTGTGGATTGAAACCTGAGCGACCCTCTGCCTGCGACAGTACATCGTGGTCACACCTCATGTAGGTGTGTGGATTGAAACTAATGTGCAAGCTACGCCAGTAGGACCATTGAACTTACGCTACAGACGCTACTTTCAATCTTCCTCTTTTAAAAAAGAAACAAACTCGGGGGTGAGTTTCGTTCCTTCGGCAGCAAGGTCATCGTATGTATAGGAAAAGGGTTCACCGGTGGCTTTATCATACCAGCGACGATGCCGGACATGAAGATAGACAGGTTTACCACGCAGAGGAAACTCCTGAATTACTTTTTCATCTATAAAACCACTGGAAATGACAGTACCGCTCTTGTAATCAAAACGTTCCATATAATTCTTCTCATCAAGCCAAACTTCGATTTTTGAAGAATCGTCATGCCAACCGGATATATCGAAATATTCCATTAAAACTTCAGAGAAGATTACACGAAGTAACTTATGCAGACTACGATTGGGATTCATTGGATTGGTTTGTTTAATTTAAATGCAAAAATAATGTTATTTGGATAATCTACACGGATCACCCACAGGATTCTCGGATTAATCCCTAATCAGGGAGCTGTCCGAAAATTCCGTTCTTCCTTTCATTAGCTGCTGAAACATCATGTTGGTGGGGATTCCGATAATGAATGGACATCCCGTGTTGTCTTTTCAGTCTCCTTTCATCTGTAAGACTTTTTTGATAGCGCAAATGCTGAAGGCTGATTTGGAGAAACTTGGCAAATGCCGCTGAAACGAGGATGAGGGGATGCCCTGTCATTCTTAACAGATTGATTATCTGGACGCTTTAATTAAAATGTAAGGATGAACGGGAACAAAGATGGTCGGAAAAGAAGGGATGACCGGCTTAGTGAGGGGATGATTCTATCACCCCTACATGAAAAAGATGCCGAGCTTTTTTAAAAAGGTGCTGAAGTTTTCTGAAAACACAACGACCTTTTTTAAAAACATCAAGGTCTTTTTGCAGCACTCAGCGTGAGCTGTATATTTTTAAATGTGTACGTAGGCACGCATCGGCCAATACATACGGTGGCATAAGCCCACATGTATATACGCATCGGGCTACACGTACGTATGCATGAGCCTATACGTATATATGTCATTGTGTCAGGCTCCGTCATATTCTGAGCCGGGATTGGATTAGTTTGTCTTCCCTCTTGACAAAGGCTTTTTTATGTTGTATATTTGTAGTTCGTCAAATCTAAAAAGAAGAGCTCATGAATGTATTCGCCACTCTCAAAACAGTCTTCTTCGGAAGCAAATTCCTGTCAACCCCTGTTCCCTCCGACGGAACACCACGCCGTGACCTCGTATCCGCCCTCAACGGACTGATGCCGCTTTGTCGGACCATCCCCGGTGTGCACCTGGCAGTGGATATCCGCGAAGGCCGGGTGGCTCTGGTGCTGGACTGGACTCCGCGCACCGACGGAAATGCGCTGGCGGGCAGTTACCACTACATCGTTTCCGATGAAGATGGAGTGAAAGAAGTGGACAAGTCACAGGTTCTTCTTGCTGAAAACGGCGAGGGAAATTTGTTGGAAAGCAGAGACGGTTTTTCCGGATGTCTGGCTGCCTTAACGGAAGAAACAGAGGAGGAGTCTGTACAATTGGAAAGTGTTCGGGAGGTTATGAATCCCATACACTCGAAAGACATTAAAAAGGAAGCCCAACCGATATCTTTGGAAGACTCCCGAAAGGAAGTCGGACTGAAATCCTCGAAAGATACTGAAAAGGAAGCCGCGCCAATATCTCCGGAAAAAACTGTTGGGAAGGCGAAATCACGTTCCTTGATGCAGGAAGTGACCACTTTTCTCACCTCCCGCTACCGCTTCCGATTCAACGTGCTGACTGAGGAGACCGAGGTGGCGGGCGTGGAAAACGGTATTTCCGATGACCACTTGCGCTACGCCAAGGTGGACGAACGCTGGATGAACTCGCTCAGTCTGGAGGCCATCGAAGCGGGCATAGATTGCTGGGACAGAGACATCCAACGCTTTGTGCGCTCGCGCCGCATCAGCGAATACCATCCCTTTACCGCCTACTTTGAGCGGCTTCCCGAATGGGACGGCACTGACCGGGTGTCGGCACTCGCCCGCAGGGTGTCCGACGACCCGGTATGGGTGAACGGTTTCCACCGCTGGATGCTGGGACTCTCCGCCCAATGGATGCAGTTCCGGCCGGATACCAACCGCGCCAACAGCGTGGCACCCCTACTGGTGAGCAGTCGTCAGGGACTGGGGAAAAGCACGTTCTGCCGCCTGCTGATGCCCGATGCGCTGAAAGCCTACTATACAGAGAGTTACGACCTCTGCTCCCCGGCATCCGCCGAAGCCAGATTAGCCGCCTATGGCCTGATCAACCTGGATGAAGACAAGTTGGGTGTGTCCAAAATGCCCCTTCTAAAGAACTTGATGCAGGCTTCCGCACTGAATATCCGCAAGGCCTACAAACGCAGTGCTTCGGCACTCCCCCGCATCTCCTCGTTCATCGGCACCAGCAACCGGGAAGATTTGTTGGTGGACCGTACCGGCTCGCGCCGTTTCCTCTGTGTCAGTCTGGAGCACGCCATAGACTGCACCACCTCCGTAGAGCATGAGCAACTGTACACCCAACTCAAGGCGGAGCTTCTGTCCGGCGAACGAAGCTGGTTTAACAAGGAAGAGGAACAAACCATACAGCGCCATAACGCCCTGTTCTACAAGCATGTACCCGAAGAGGAGGTGTTCCGCCTCTGCTTCCGCTTTGCCACGGAAGAGGACCATCCTCAGAAGGTGCTGACCCTTTCCGCCACCCAGTTGTTCGAGCGGATGAAGTCCGCCCATCCCTCGGCCATGAGGGGTATGACGGCATACAGCCTGAGCCGCATTCTACCCCAGTTGGGCGAGCGGGTGCATACCGCCAAGGGGAATGTGTATCGGGTGGTGGAATGCTAGGCATACGCCTTTCTTCTTATTCAGATGGCCCCATTTCCACATATCTTTTCAAAGCGAATTAAACTTTTATCTCATAGACTGTTATATAATAAACAAATAAATATTATCTTTGTCAGTCAATAACAAGCGTTTACCAGATTATAAACAAAATAAATGAAAAGGAATAAAATAAACTGGAGAGTTCCTAAAGGAATGGAAATCACAGATTTAGATAGAAAGGTTCTTTATTATCAGGATAGAGGACATTTGGTTCCCACAAGAGAACTGATTAAAACGCCTGAGCAAATAGAAGGCATACGCCGAAGCGGAATCATTAATACCGGAGTTCTAGATTTAGTAGAAAAAGAAATTCATGCCGGTATGAGCACTCTCGAAATTGATAAGTTGGTGTATGATTACACCATATCACACGGTGGTATTCCCGCTACATTAGGTTATGAAGGTTTTCCCAAAAGCTGTTGTACCTCTATTAATGAAGTGGTATGTCATGGCATTCCTAATGAATTTGATATTTTGGAAGAAGGGGATATTATAAATGTGGACTGCACCACTATTTTGGATGGTTATTATGCCGATGCCTCACGTATGTTTATTATTGGAAAGACTACTCCTAAAAAAGAAAAATTAGTGCAAGTGGCTAGAGAGTGCTTGGAAATCGGCATGGAAGCAGCCAAACCTTTTGGATTTATAGGCGATATAGGTCATGCGATAGAGAAACATGCCAAAAAAAATGGCTTTTCTGTTGTGCGTGACCTCTGCGGACATGGTGTAGGAGTGGAATTCCACGAAGAGCCTGACGTAGAGCACTTTGGAAAAAAGGGGACAGGCATGTTATTAGTACCGGGCATGGTCTTTACTATCGAACCTATGATTAATGCCGGGACTTGGGAAGTATTTATAGATGAAGAAGATGGATGGACAGTAGTTACGGAAGACGAACTTCCTTCTGCACAATGGGAACATACATTTCTTATGACGGAAAACGGACTTGAAATCCTTACACATTAATATATATATAATAAGGTATAGATTATGGATACAATTATATTAGGTATAGAATCTTCTTGCGACGACACTTCTGCTGCTGTAATCAGAAATGGCGTCTTGTTGTCGAATGTAGTGTCCAGCCAAGCTGTTCATGAAGCATATGGAGGTGTCGTGCCGGAATTGGCATCAAGAGCACATCAGCAAAATATTGTACCTGTAGTACATGAAGCCTTGAAAAGGGCAGGAGTTACTAAAGAAGAATTGAGTGCAGTAGCTTTTACGCGCGGGCCTGGATTAATGGGATCTTTATTGGTAGGTGTCTCTTTTGCCAAAGGGTTTGCTCGCTCTTTAAATATTCCCATGATTGACGTTAATCATCTGCAAGCTCATGTGTTAGCTCATTTCATTAAAGAAACAGAAGAAGATACAAATCAACCTAAGTTTCCATTTTTATGTCTTCTGGTATCGGGTGGCAATTCACAAATTATTTTGGTAAAAGCCTATAATGACATGGAAGTTTTGGGTCAAACCATTGACGATGCTGCCGGAGAAGCCATTGACAAATGTTCTAAGGTAATGGGATTAGGCTATCCCGGGGGGCCCATCATTGATAAACTGGCCCGCCAAGGAAATCCGAAGGCATTTACATTCAGTAAGCCTCATATTCCTGATTACAATTACAGTTTCAGTGGACTGAAGACCTCTTTTCTCTACTCTTTACGTGACTGGCTGAAAGAAGATCCTAACTTTATTGAGCATCATAAAAATGATTTGGCTGCTTCACTGGAAGCAACTATTGTAGATATTCTGATGGATAAACTGAGAAAAGTAGCCAAAGCGCTCAAGATAAACGAAATAGCTGTAGCCGGAGGAGTATCAGCCAACAACGGTTTGCGCAATTCATTCCATGAACATGCCGCCAAATATGGATGGAACATATATATTCCGAAATTCAGTTATACAACCGACAATGCAGCAATGATTGCCATTACCGGTTATTATAAGTATTTGGACAAAGATTTTTGCACCATTGACAAACCCGCATATTCACGGGTAACAATTTAGTATTTATTTTAAAAGAAATCGAAATGTCAGTAGAAGGTAAATTTTTAAGCAAAGAGATCAGCGAGTTGTTTTGGAAAGAGAACCTGACACTTGCTACCGCCGAGAGCTGCACGGCAGGAAATGTGGCAGCCGCAATTACAGCCGTAGCCGGAACATCACACTTCTTCAAAGGTGGAATTATTGCCTATTCCAACGAAGTAAAAGAGAATTTATTAGGTGTGAGCCATGAAACATTGGAGACTTACGGAGCAGTAAGCGAAGAAACCGTTATCGAAATGGTAAAAGGCGCGATGAAATCGATGAATTCCGACTGCGCAATTGCCACTTCAGGTATTGCCGGCCCAACAGGAGGCACTCCCGACAAGCCGGTTGGCACCATTTGGATTGCTGCCGGATGTAAAGACAAAGTGATTACACTTAAAATAGAAGGAGACGAAGGAAGAAATAAAAATATAGCCAATGCTACTCAAAATGCACTGCGATTACTTCGAAATTTGTTCCAAAACGAAGAAAATGAGCAATAAAAGCAGAATTATTTGCTAAAATCCTTGTTTTATACAAATAAAAGTGCTTATTTTGCACTCCGTTTGAAATAAGTATTG
>OGUD01001153.1_pt1 | contig 14662 bp, 8 predicted proteins | sample 1573671 | NCBI WGS metagenome assembly OGUD01 (sample SAMEA2582065, study PRJEB24529) | metagenome | biome: Human gut stool | place: China | collected 2011 | reverse complement strand
CAAACAAACTCAGCCAATAAATATACTACAGATTCCGCAGCAGGAGGAACAGCTATCGCTTGCGGCGAAAAAACAAATAATGGAATGGTAGGTATGTCGGCTGACAGTATCCCTATGAACTCCATTATCAGACTGGCAACCTTAAAAGGTATGTCGACCGGAGTAATTTCCACCAGCTCCATAACCGATGCGACACCCGCCTCATTCGTGGCTCATCAGCCCGTCCGGTCGATGCAGGAGGAGATCGCAGAAGTCTTCCTGAATAGTGACATCTCCCTGTTCATAGGAGGAGGGCTAAAATTCTTCGAGAAAAGAAAAGACGGACGTAACATTTCGAAGGAACTCACCGATAAAGGTTATAAAATGGCCTATACACTGGAGGATGTACAACCGGTTGAAAATGGTAATTTAGGAGTACTGATGGCTGAGGACGGCTTAAAACCGGTAAAAGAACGTCCTACCAATTTTCTTCCGGATGCGACTCAAATGGCTCTCGATTTGCTGAGTAAGAATAAAAAAGGATTTATCCTCATGGTGGAAGGTTCACAGATAGACTGGGCAGGGCATAACAATGATAAAGAATGGATGGTAAATGAAATGCTTGATTTCGATCATGCAGTAGGTATAGCTCTCGACTTTGCAGAACGAGAAGGAGATACCCTGGTATTAATCACAGCAGACCATGAAACAGGAGGAGTCACAATTGCAAACGGTGATTATGAGAAAAAAGAAATCACCGTAAAATATAATACCGGAGGACATTCCGCCTCTCCGGTTCCATTTTTCTCTTACGGACCGGGAGCTGAATTATTCTCGGGTTTTAAAGACAATACTGCTTCATTTCACATTATGAAAAAACTTCTGAAACTTTAAGTTTCTCTTAACAGACAGACATCAGTTATAAAACATAAAATTCTCATGAAAGAAAAATTAAGAAACATCTGTGTTTTTGCTATTGTTATGACTTGCAATATATACAGTGTAGCTGCGCAATATACCGGACATGTTTTTGTCGATAATAATGGAAACCATCGCTATGACCGGGGAGAGAAAGTGCTTCCTGGCGTATCTGTCTCCGATGGACTGAATGTCGTACAAACCGATAAAGACGGGAAATTCGAGTTGTCCGGCCATGCCAATGCCCGTTTTATTTATATTACATTGCCGGCTGGATATCGCACGGATACTTATTATCAACGTATCGCAGATGATATGAACAGCTACGATTTTGAGCTTCAGCCTGCCAATCCGAAAAGTATAAAATCCGATGGAACCCACCGCTTTATCCATATTTCTGATACCCATATGTATGATTCTTACCTTACAGCCCTCGACGGATATGCTGCCAGTTCTAAGGATTTGCGCGATTATGTAGAAAATGAGGATATCGCCTTTCTGATTCATACCGGTGATGTCGCACGTGAAGGATTTGCCTCTTACAAGTACTTTTTGAACAATGAAAATATGCCTGCGTCACAAGTCTTTTATTGCATAGGAAATCACGACCTGGGCAGTGGAAAGTATGGCGAGGAATCTTTTGAGAATCATTTCGGACCGGCATATTATTCGTTTGAAGTAGGTAATATTCATTACATTGTCACTCCAATGCCGGGGGGAGACGGTAAGCCTGATTTTACGCAGGAACGTATCGGCCAGTGGTTGAAGAACGATTTGAAGTATGTACCGGCCGGCAAACCGATAATTTCATTTAATCATAGTGTGATGAGCGGAGACGGACATTTCAGGTTCGGTAGTAATGAAACCGGATTTATTGATTTAACTGAATATAATTTGAAAGCATGGATCTATGGACATTGGCATCATGACCGGATGTACCATTATGACGGTTCAGACGTACTGATGATTTGTTCACCGGGACATGTACGTGGTTCTTACGACCATTCTCCATCTTCATTCCGTGTGTTGACTACAGGACCGCAAGGACAACTCTCTTCTGAAATTCGTTATCCGTATATTGACAAGTCCGTTACCATTTCTTCTATTGACAATGGAATGGCCGCAACTCTCTCTGACGGAACGGTTCCTTTGTCCGTCAATACTTATTCATCAGTATCTCCGGTACGGAAAGTTTCTTATAGCTGTTTTAGCCGGGGGAAAAAATACTTATCAGACCGTCCGTTAAAACAAAACTCCGACTTTAACTGGAGTGATAATATAGCACTTCCATCTTCACTGGATAATCAAATTGTGACCGTGAAAGTGACTGCAACCTTTGCCAATGGGGAGGTGTCCCAAGAAAGCGCTTCCTTCTGTTATCGAAATGCTACAAATACACAGGTAAAAGTGAATGAGGATTGGACAAACCTGCTCCAAAACGCCGCACATGTCCCAGAATTAAAAGATACTTTACAATTGCCTTTACAATTAGCCTGGGTGCAAAATATAGGTGCCAACATCTATTTCTCATCACCACTCATCTATAAAGGAGCCATATATGCAGCTTCACTTGATGACAACGGTCTTGGTAAGGCTTCCGTAACTTGTATGGATGCACAAACGGGACAGATCCGCTGGCAGTATCCTTTGAGACATTCAGTTCGCAGCAGCATTGCTGCAGAAGATGGTTGCATTTTCGCACAAGATATAAACGGATGGCTGTATGCTGTGGATGCAGCAACCGGAAAACTGGTATGGGAAAAAGATCTGGAGATGGACAAGCAAGTACCGCTGGATAATGGACTGGTAACGTCCGATGGCGTAGTCTATGCCGGAACGGGTCGTTCGTTATGTGCATTCCAGGCAAAAACAGGTGAGTTGATTTGGCAGAACAAAGACTGGGATACCGGACATGGTACTTCCTCCACATTTTCTGTGAATAACGGTATACTGGTCGGCCAGGCTTTCTGGGAAGCGGCCTATGCCAACGATGCCCGTTCGGGACAGAAGCTGTGGAGCAGAGGAGGTTATGGATTCGGTAGTTCGGCTGCCATGCATGGAGGGCTGATATATTCCATCTCGAACCGTTCGTTATTTATTGTCGATGCAAAGACTGGCAAGCGGTTAATACAAAAAACATACGATTTCGAGTTGAAGAACCTTTCCACTCCGTTGGTAACGAATGATGAAATCATTTTCGGTACGGCAGAAAACGGAGTAGTGGCAGTTGACCGCAATACTCTGGAAGTGAAATGGCGTTTCCGGACAGGACGGGCCATGATCTATACTGTCCCTACCTTAGGAGATCCGGCCTCACCGGTAGAAGCAAGTCCGGTTTTGAGCGGAGATATTGTTTACGTGGGAGCATCTGATGGTGCATTATATGCCCTGAACCGTAAAGACGGTCAGTTGTTGTGGAAGCATGCAATGGGTGCTCCCGTATTGGCGACGGTGGCAGTGAGTGGAAATGCTTTGTTTGTATCAGACTTTGCAGGTAATGTATATGGATTTATTTCAAAATAAGCCCTTTACATCTCCATGAAAATAAAATGTCACTAGAAGAAATGAGAATAAAAACATCAACAATTATGTTCTTACTATAATAAAGAACAATCTATATGTAAGTATGAAACGAACGATCTATCTACTGGCCTGTATCTTTTGCTTATTGCAGGCCTCTGCACAAAACAACGATTTATCCTGGGAAGAATTACAAAAGCAATATCAATTCCCCCAATGGTACACTGATGCCCGGTTCGGTATTTGGGCAACAATCGGACCGCAATCCGTTCCTTTACTGGGTGGAGGATGGTATGCACGGCATATGTTCATGCAAGATGTGGGTTCACAGCAATTCGGTAAAAACGCATATGAATATCACCGTAAAACTTTCGGACCACAATCCCAGAAAGGATACACGGAAGTTATCCATCAATGGAAAGCTGAACGGCTGGACACCGATGAACTTGTCAGATATTTCAAATCGATCGGTGCCAGATATATTGTTGTTCATGCCAACCATCACGATCATTTCGATAACTTTGCGTCTACCTACCATCCCTGGAACTCAGTAAACATGGGGCCTCACAAAGACATTGTAGGTCTCTTCGAAAAGTCGACCCGCAAATATAAACTACCGTTCGGAGTCAGTTCACACGACGACCGTTTCCTGGGCTGGTGGTTACCGGCATTCGGGGCTGACACATCGGGTGTTTATAAAGGCATTCCCTACGAAGGCCGGATGACTAAAGATGATGGAAAAGGAAAATGGTGGGATGGTTACGACCCAGCCCAACTGTATGGCCTTCCTCCGGAAAAAAGAACTCCGGAATACGAAGTAGAAGTAAAAAAGAACTATATGCTCCGCCAGCAGGAACTTGTCACAAAATATAATGTCGACCTGTTATGGGTAGACGGTTACGGATTTCCATATGGCAATTACGGAAAAGAAGTATTCCGTACGCTATTCAATAACAGCCTGAAACGTAATGGTAAAATCGATGCCGTCGGAATTGCAAAAGTCGATAAAGAACCAATGTTGGTCAAGGATATAGAAGCAGGTGTGGCGGAAGAAATTCTGCCTTATCCCTGGGATGGAATATTTACCTTCACCCACTGGTTTTACAAAGAAGATAATCCGCTGATGCATAATGCCCGTTCCATTATAGAACTGACAAGCGACATTATCAGCAAAAACGGCAACATGCTCCTGAATGTCGAATTGAAAGGTGACGGAACGATTGCTCCCGACCATAAAGAGATACTGGACGATGTAGGCAAATGGATCAATATCAACAACAAGGCGATCTATGCCAGCAAACCATGGGTAATTTACGGTGATAATCTCAATTCGTGCAAACGGGAAATAGAAAGGAATATAGTGAATGCCGATAAGGACAACGTTATGAAAGAGGCTCAAAAGGAAAATTTCAATGCACGCACAGCAAATAGCGCTCCTTACGGACATGATGAAGTACGCTTCACTACACACGGGAAGAACTTGTATATTTTCGTGCTCAACCCGGCCACGGGTAGTATCGATCTGCCTTCGTTGGGACTTACATCGCAGGAACATCCCGGCAAGATACGTTCAGTCAAAATGCTAGGCAGCCATGAAAAGATCCACTTCAGACAGGATAATGAGAGGTTAACGTTCGATATACCCGATAAACGCCCTACCCCTTATGCTGTTGTTTTCGAGGTGCAGGGGGCTATACAATAAACAGACACTAACCTACCAGATAATCAAAAGGTATCAAAAGATAAAGTCTCCGCATCCCGCTCCAGACTACATCTTTTGATACCCTCCGATATAGGATAATGATATTATGCTCTTCCTAAAAACTCATCCACCGTATAATTCAGGAAATTGTTGAAAGGGAGAAGTTCCTGGAAAATCTCGATCGTCTGCTCCATCCAGTCATCCTGCATAAAGAATTCATCCGGCTTATTAGCGGCAAAGCAAAAATCCTTATGCCGCAGAATTTCATCATATTTAAAATCAGCAGGATAACCTGCCGGCATACGCTTCAATACTTCACCTTCCATCACCGGATATGCTTCCTTAAATGATGGCTTTTCGATAATACTTACAAATTCGTCGATATGATCATATATATCCTGGCGAAGCATTTTCAACAGTTTGGGAGGAGGGCACCAGACACCACCCGACAACATGCAGTTACCCGGTTCGAGATGAATATAATATCCTCCCCGCTCACTGGCACGTCCGCCTTGCGCTATATAAGCTGCAAAATGGACTTTATAAGGAGTTTTGTCCGGCGAGAAGCGCAAATCCCGGTAAATACGGAACTGGCAATCCTTTGCTTCCAGTCCTGCTACCTGCGGGTCGAACAAAGCGATTCGGTTAATCACCTGCTGGACCTCGTCGAGAAAGGCTTTATGCAACACATCGTAGCGGTCTTTATTAGCCTGAAACCACTCACGGTTGTTGTTCACACTTAATTCCTTCAGGAATTGTATAATTTCTGCATTCATAAATAGCTGTTTATTTTATCAGCAAAGATAAGGAATTATATTATTCATTATCCCAGTTTCTGTCCGTCCGGAAAGGTGCAACCGGCAATCCCTCTTTATTGAACAGGTTGCCGACAGTAGCATCATCAAAACAATATTGCACCATAACCGGATTTTTCACTTTGGGAGAAGAAACGACAACCGTACTCTCTTTGATCTGCGCTTTTGCCGGCTCAAAGACGCCGTCTTCACCAGCTATCCGGAAGCCAACGATTTGTTTCTCCTTACACATTAACCCGTTATCGGCATGAAGGAAAGAAATAACGGCTTTATTTTTATTGACTGTCATCCCTTCGAACACCGGAGATTCAAAACCGGACTCAAGCCGCCCGTATGTTTTCCCTAAGGCCAGATTAGCCAGACGAAGTCCGACACTCTGTTTGTCTGTCGGATGAATATTTTTCAGATCAGCTACACAGTCGGAGATAGCCACCATTCCGCAACCCGGAACCGTACGTGCTACCCATTCCTGATTTTCACGAACCAAAGCAGCACCGTTATCTCCGGCATTATAGGTAAAAGGAGCGATCTGTACCAGATAGAAAGGGAAGTCTTTCTTAAAACTTTTCCGCCAGCTCTCGATCATTGTTTTCATCAGGATTCCATAAGAATCCGGATGGTCGCGGTTGGACTCACCTTGGTACCAGATAGCACCGGCCAGGGCATAAGGAGTAACCGGATTGATCATCTGGTTATATAACACACCCGGTTCGACCGGCCACCACGGGTAGGTCTTATCCGGCATCGCATCACGTAAGCGGGGATTATCCATTACCAGTTCTTCCGGCGTCCATACTTCGGCCGGAGTTCCTCCCCATGCCGAAACGATCAAACCGATGGGGACATTCAGGTCTTTTTGCAGATCGCGCCCGAAAAAGTATGCCACAGCACTGGTATTCTTCATCACATCGGGTGTACAGGTGGCCCACGACGCTTCGCAATTATTCTGCGGAGTGGCGGCTCCACGCTTGGGGATATGGAAGAAACGGATATTCGGATAATCGGCAGCAGCTATCTCTTCGTCGCGATTATCTATGTTAGCCATCGGAGTCCACTCCATATTGGATTGTCCGCTGCAAAGCCAGACTTCCCCTAACATTACATCTTTCAATTCACAACTGCCATTACCCAAAACAGACAGGGTATAAGGTCCTCCGGCGGCTGCCGTCTTCAATGTCGTATCCCAACTGCCGTCCGAACGGACTGTTGCCGTCGCTGTATCCTTCGGAGCCCAGCTGCCGACCACTTTCACTGTCGCACTGGCATCTCCCCATCCCCATACGGGTACTTCACTCTTTTGCTGCAATACCATATGGTCGGCAAAAACAGACGGCAGACTGATTTGAGCCTGCATACCGGCCATCAATAAGGAAAGGCCGGCAGCCATTCCCATCATTCGTGTAAGTTTCATGTATTTCTCTGTATTTGATTGATTAACGGATTAACAAATGTACAACAAAAATCAGAAAGTGAACCCCAGATTCAGATAAAACTGAAGTCTTGTACTCTGATTCGACATGCTGAAATTCGCGCTTAGCGGACCAGCTATACTATTATAAGCATACCCCAGACTTCCTCCCCATACACTTTTCCCTTTCAGCAGATGGAAGAAATCATTGTGATGAAGCGCATAGTTACCGATCAGGGAAATATAGTTATTCCCCGCAATCCGCTGCCGGAAATGCAAGCGGGTTACAACAACCGAATTATCGAATATCTCCATCCGGTTGATCCCGGCAAAAGGCAACTGCTGAGGAACATAACGTCCCTCTGCCTCACCGCCGACCGCATTCAGAAAAGGATACGCCAGATTTCCCCCGATCAGCACACGTCCGTACAGAGAAGGGAGAACGCTGAAATGAGCAGTAACAGGAATGACGGAAGTAAAATTCAACCCGATAGCCGAGAAAGGAGCGTGTCCGTTATAATTGACAAAGTTATCCGTATATACAGAATAATCGGCTTTCAGGGAAACACCTTTCGTCGGAAAATACCGCCGGTCGAGTGTCTCCAGATGAGCCATCGCAAAATAACTGATAAATCCCTCCGGCTTTACTTCAAATTGGTTGTTATCCCCCGTATACAGGAAAGAATTATAATCGTAATATTCATAACGTAACCCCAGTTTGAATTTGAAATTCAACCAGTTCATATCCGAATAGCCGAATTCGGCAAAATGATGGGTGTAACTGGTATTAAACGTTTTATGCCCTTTCCTGTAAATATCCAGGTCCTGATAAGTGAACTGGTAAGCCAGGTTCAGGTTACGTAACGGATTCCTTTCGATGGCATAATCCAGACGGGCATACGAGGTTTTTCCCCCGACACGCCCGGTAAATCCCAACTTGGAATGGTTACGTGCCCGGTAATCGAAAGTCGCATTCACCAATACACCGATGATCTCTTCCGAATCGAAACGCAGGCCAAGATTCACGGAACTAACCGATTTCTTTTGTGCCGTCAGTACCAGATCCTGCTGTTGCTCTCCCGTCAACATATAATTCACATTGGAGTAAGCATTGGAACCGATCAGCACAGACATCGCATGGTGAAGTTCCTTCAACGTGATCCGGCTGTTCTCACGCAAGCCACTGATCTTCATCAGCCACTTCTCATCTCTCGGATCCGTGCCGGTAAAAGAAATAGTACGGATATAAAAGCTATCGGTAGGCAACGCCGGATAGGACTTCCGGAAATGCCCGTGTTCTTCCGGACGGAAATCTTCTCCTATCCCGATCTTCTATTTCAATGCGATGATCTCGTCCCAATGGGCATAAGCCTCCTGTTCTCCACGCCTGATCAGGGTATCCAACGCAACCGTAGTGAAACTGGCAGCATTATAAGATGTCATATTCGGACGGAGTAACAGGTCTGTCTGCTCCTTGTTCTTCGCATATTTTTCATATCCATGCAGGGCGATGATCTGCCCTACCACATCACCGGGCGTATTCAGGGCTTCCAGCTTCTTCAAATCGCTGGTTCCCAGATCCACACCGATAATGATATCGGCTCCCATCTGCCGGGCGACATCAACCGGAAAGTTGTCATTGAGTCCGCCGTCTATCAAGACCATACTATCCAGGCGGACAGGAGCGAACACAGCCGGTATCGCCATACTGGCACGCATTGCCAACGGCAGGCTACCTTTACGGAACACATAATCCTTCCCGTCGACAGCATCCACCGCGACACAGGCAAAAGGAATATTGAACTTCTGGAAATCGACGGAATCATGATAACCGATTGTCAGATTGGAAAACAGATTCATCAGGTTTTGCCCTTTGATCATTCCCTGGATGACACGGTCTTTCTTTTCTTTTCCGAAAGGCAGGGATAGAATATACCGTTCGGAATTTTCTTTTTCCGGAAAAGTCAGGCTATTCCGTTTGATACGGTCGCTGAGCAGCATTGTCCAATCCTGCTCCAACACCATTGTATCTATTTCAGCCGGAGTATATCCGATAGAATATAATCCTCCGACAATAGCTCCCATACTGGTACCCGCCACGTAATCGATCGGAATACCAGCTTCCTCCAACACTTTCAACACGCCTATATGAGCTACTCCTTTTGCTCCTCCGCCACCAAGCACAACCCCGACTTTCTTCCGTTGGGCCGCTAAAGATGGCAAAACAGCCAGCACCATCAGCAAAAAGCATAGTAACTTTTTCATCTCCACTCTATTTATGACAAATGTAATCGGTTTATATCAAAGATGCAAACAAATCACTTCAAAGCCGATAAGTACATAAAAATAGTAAATAAGCCATTATCCTCTCCGATAAATGTACTACTTTTGAACCAGTATTCTCACTATAGAAAAACACTCAATATGCAAAAAAGTACATTATGCCTGTTACTATGCTGCTTTACCCTACAAAGTCATGCGATAGTAGAGCCATTGAAAGGCTACCAGTATGCCACAGAACAAGCGCCAAAAGGGAATGAATGGGAATCGCCCGAAAACATTGCGCTGAACAAAGAACAACCCCATGCCTATTTCTTCTCTTTCCAGGATCAGGAAAGCGCCCGGAAAGTACTACCGGAAAACAGTACTTACTGGCAATCGCTGAACGGAGACTGGAAATTCAACTGGGTACCGACTCCCGAAGAACGTCCGAAAGATTTCTACCAGACGAACTTCGACGTATCGGGTTGGGATAATATCCCCGTACCGTCGAGCTGGAATATCGTCGGTCTTCAGAAAGACGGGACACAGAAATACGGGACACCTATCTATGTGAACCAGCCCGTTATCTTCCAGCATAAAGTGGCAGTCGACGATTGGCGCGGCGGTGTGATGCGTACGCCGCCCGAAAACTGGACGACTTTCAAACACCGTAACGAAGTAGGTTCCTATCGCCGCGAGTTCACTATTCCCAAAGACTGGGAAGGAAAAGAAGTCTTTATCAACTTCGACGGAGTGGATTCTTTCTTCTATCTCTGGATAAACGGCCACTATGTAGGTTTCTCCAAAAACTCACGCAATACGGCCAGCTTCAATATCACTCCCCACTTGGTAAAAGGGACGAATATAGTGGCAGCCGAGGTCTATCGCTGTTCGGACGGTTCGTTCCTGGAAGCACAGGATATGTTCCGCCTGCCGGGTATTTACCGCAATGTTTCGTTGACTGCCGTTCCTCAACTGCATGTCCGCGACCTGGTCGCTACTCCCGACCTGAATGCGACTTACACAGACGGTTCGCTGACCATCTGCGCCGATATCCGCAATCTGGGGAAAAAGGCGGCCAAAGATTATTCACTGACCTACTCGCTATATGCCAACAAACTATATTCCGATGAGAATACAAAAGTAGAAAATGTAACGGCATCTGTTCCCGTCCCTGTACTGGCAGCCGGACAGGAAATCGGGACCGAAGCTGTTTTGAATATACAAAACCCGAATAAATGGTCTGCAGAACAGCCATACCGCTATACATTGGTCGGAGAACTGAAAGACAAAAAAGGCCGTACGATAGAAACCTTCTCCACGATTGTCGGCTTCCGCAAAGTAGAGATCAAAGACACGCCTGCTTCGGAAGATGAATTCGGGTTGGCAGGACGTTACTACTATGTAAACGGCAAAACGGTTAAACTGAAAGGTGTCAACCGTCACGAAAGTAATCCGGCAGTAGGCCACGCCATCACCCGTAAAATGATGGAAGATGAAGTCATGCTGATGAAACGTGCCAATATCAACCATGTCCGCAACTCCCACTATCCGGATGATCCGTACTGGTATTATCTGTGTAATAAATACGGGCTCTACCTGGAAGATGAAGCAAACATCGAATCGCACGAATACTATTATGGTGCCGCCTCTCTGTCTCATCCGAAAGAATGGAGGGATGCACATGTGGCACGTGTCATGGAAATGGTAAACGCCCATATCAACCATCCGTCTATCGTGATCTGGTCGCTGGGAAATGAAGCCGGTCCGGGACCGAATTTTGTAGAAGCTTACAACGCACTGAAGAAAGTAGACCTGTCCCGTCCCGTCCAGTATGAACGAAATAATGATATCGTAGACATGGGCTCCAATCAATACCCTTCCATCTCATGGGTACGCGGTGCCGTGAAAGGCGATTATGATATCAAATATCCGTTCCACATCTCTGAATACGCCCACTCGATGGGAAATGCCTGCGGTAACCTGATCGACTATTGGGATGCCATGGAATCGACCAATTTCTTCTGCGGCGGCGCTATCTGGGACTGGGTAGACCAGTCTCTCTATAACTACACTCCGGATGGCAAACGTTATCTGGCTTACGGAGGTGACTTCGGTGATACGCCGAACGACGGGCAGTTCGTAATGAACGGTATCGTATTCGGCGACCTGGAGCCGAAACCGCAATATTATGAAGTAAAGAAAGTATACCAGCATATCGGTGTATCGGAAGTCAATACGGAAAAAGGTCTTTTCGAGATATTCAACAAATACTATTTCAACGACTTATCCGGCTACGATGTCAAATGGTCGCTTTATGAAAACGGCAAAGAAGTGGAAAACGGTTCACTGAATCCGGGCAAAGTGGCACCACGTACCCGCGTACAGGTTTCCGTACCTTATACATACAGTAAATTGAAGGCCGACAACGAATATTTCGTCAAAATCCAATTCCTGTTGAACGACAATACACCATGGGCTCCAAAAGGCTACGTAATGGCGGAAGAACAACTCCCGGTAAAAGCAGCAACAGGTAAACCCGCGATCAGCGAAGTGGCGAATGCCTCTGCCGGAGAACCGGTTATCGAGATACAGGCCGACCATCGCCTCACAATCAAAGGAGATAACTTCGTCGCCAAATTCGACAATGAAACGGGAACGATCTACAGCCTGAACTATGGAGGCGAAACCATTATCACCGACGGTAACGGTCCGAAACTGGATGCTTTCCGTGCCTTCACCAACAACGACAATTGGTTCTACGGAAGCTGGTTTGAAGCCGGACTGCACAATCTGAAACATAAAGCGACTTCCTTCAAAATGATCAAGAGGAAAGACGGTGCTGTCGCATTGTTCTATACCGTTGAGTCGCAAGCTCCTAATGCAGCCAAGATATTAGGCGGGACATCGAGCGGTAAAAATAAAGTAGAAGAACTGACCGACAAAGTATTCGGTGAAGACGACTTCAAATTCACTACCGACCAGGTATGGACGATCTACCGCGACGGCTCCATCGAATTGCAGGCAAGCATTACTTCCAACAACCCGAGTCTGGTTCTGCCGCGTCTGGGGTATGTGATGAGAGTTCCTCAACGTTACGAAAACTACACCTATTACGGACGAGGTCCCGTTGAAAACTACGCCGACCGCAAAGCCGGACAGTTCATCGAAACATACCGTTCGACTGTAGCCGATCAGTTCGTAAACTTCCCGAAACCCCAGGATATGGGTAATCACGAAGATGTACGCTGGTGTGCACTGACCGACAAGGCAGGTAAGGGAGCCATCTTTGTAGCAACCGACCGTCTCTCTACTTCGGCATTACAATACACAGCACTCGACCTGACATTGGCAGGACATCCGTATCAATTACCAAAAGCCGGTGATACGTATCTGCATCTCGACCTGGCCGTTACAGGTCTGGGAGGCAACAGTTGCGGTCAGGGCGGCCCACTGATCCATGACCGTGTGTTTGCCGGACAAAACAATATCGGTTTCATCATCCGTCCGGCTTCACCGGATTTGTCGGCTGCAGCACAGGTATCGGCTGCCGGCGACATTCCTTTCTCCATTACCCGCAGCCGTACAGGGTTGGTTGAATTGTCCTCTATCGGCAAAGAGGCTGTTTTCTGCTACACAATCAATAAGGATAAGAAAGCAAAAGAATATACCGAAGCAATTCCTATGCGGGAAGGCGGAACGATCACAGCCTGGCTGAAGAATAACCCGGAGATTAAGTCGGTGAAGACTTTCAACAAACTGGAAAGTATTCAGACGGAAGTGATTTATGCCAGCAGTGAAGAAGTGGGTGAAGGGGATGCCAAGCATTTGGTAGACGGCGATCCGAACACGATCTGGCACAGTATGTATTCTGTTACCGTTGCAAAATATCCGCACTGGGTAGATCTGGACGCCGGTGAAGAGAAGGCTTTCAAAGGCTTTATCTATATGCCGCGCAAAGACAGCAACAATGGCAATATCAAAGAATATTCCATTCAGGTAAGCCAGGACGGCAAGAACTGGGGGGAACCTGTTAGCAAAGGCATATTCGCCAATAACCGGGATGAAAAGAAAGTCCTCTTTGACAAACCGGTAAAAGGACGTTATATCCGTTTCACAGCATTAAGCTCACAAAACGGACAGGATTTTGCCACAGGGGCAGAACTTACGATCCTGAGTGAATAAGAGAATAGAACGATACTTTCCTTTATATATTAATAGCGAAAGCCCCGGCAGTAATTCCGCCGGGGCTTTGTTTTTACCTGTCATATTGATAGAAGTAGTAAAGTCATACTTACCGACAGTAGTCAGGTTAGCCACTTTAACTGCTGTAGGATCAGCATTTCCTGTTTTTGTTATACTCACTACATTATATACACCGACCGTAGCTGTTGTATCCAACAAGCATGTAAAGCCTTCTTTTGTTTCACGGTTTGTGAAAGTAATCTCGTTTGTTTCCGTATTTACTTCAGAAATAACAAACTGATACTGAGGAGTAGACAGGTTGACTACAGCTGTACCCTGTGCAAGGAATTCGAAATTACTCAAACCACTAGCAGCTGCAGAAATACCGGCACCCAGATATTTACCCAGTTCTCCTTCAGCCTTTCCGCTATCTGTGCCTGCGCTTATACTATATAACATAATCCTCCCATATAAAATGGTAGATACACTTATACGTAGTCAGCGCAAGCATTTACTGTCCATTACTCCGGTGTGTTTAAAATTTGCTAGATTTTATGTTAGGAATAATCTTCGTAAAATGCTTACAATATGTAATTGAAACTGTTCATTGCGAGCCGCTGCCCACTACGGAATCGTTGCAAGGGTAAAGAGGTTTTCCGAATCAACAAGAAAAACAGTCATAATTTTCCGAAATAAGAGGATTATAAACAAAACAACACTATTTACGCAACAAATGCCTCTGTTTGGGGGATAAACACGATGTGGCGCACGACAGGCTATAAGATGGAAGTCTTCAGGTTTGGTCTCAGTGAATGACGCTCATCTCTGAAATGTCGGATATTGTGACCTGGAACTTATCCATCGAAGTGAGCA
>OGUD01001148.1_pt1 | contig 14685 bp, 7 predicted proteins | sample 1573671 | NCBI WGS metagenome assembly OGUD01 (sample SAMEA2582065, study PRJEB24529) | metagenome | biome: Human gut stool | place: China | collected 2011 | reverse complement strand
TAAAGAAGAATAAAAAATCATGTAGAAATGGAGATTGATAATATGAGCAGAATAACTGGAGTTGCTGCTATACAGATGAAGTGTGGCAGAGATGTTTTGGAAAATATAAAAACAGCCGACAGACTTGTAAGGGATGCAGTTAAAAAGGGCGCAGATATAATACTTCTTCCAGAGCTTTTTGAGAGGCAGTACTTTTGTCAGGAAAGAAGATATGAATACTATGAATACGCAAAAAGTGTGGACGAGGATGCAGCTGTAGTACATTTTACAGAGGTTGCCAGAGAATTAGGCGTGGTTATAATAGTCAGCTTTTATGAAAAGGATATAAATCAGCTGTATAATACAGTTGCCGTTATAGATGCTGATGGAACAAGGCTTGGAATATATAGAAAGACACATATTCCTGATGATCATTACTATCAGGAAAAATTCTACTTTGTCCCAGGCAATACAGGCTTTAAGGTGTTTAACACAAGATTCGGCTGCATAGGTGTTGGTATATGCTGGGATCAGTGGTTTCCAGAGACAGCAAGGGCTATGGCGGTAGAAGGTGCAGAGGTGCTTTTTTATCCAACTGCTATAGGCAGTGAACCAATACTCGACTGTGACAGCATGATGCACTGGAGAAGGTGTATGCAGGGACATGCAGCATGCAATCTTGTTCCGGTTGTTGCAGCTAACAGGATTGGTGTTGAGACTGTTAAGCCGTGTGAAGAGAATGGGGGACAGTCAAGTTCACTTAAATTCTATGGATCTTCCTTTATCACTGACAACACAGGTGATATAATATATCAGGCGGGTAGGGACGAAGAAGAAATTATCGTCCATAAGTTCGATCTTGATAAGCTGGCATATGACAGACTTTCATGGGGACTGTTCAGAGACAGAAGACCAGAAGTCTATAATAAAGCTATAAGTAAAGAACTTATTCAGCCCTAGTACATTGTATTTAAAATGTACCAGATATATAGAAACGAGGATGATTATGAAAAAACTGGTTATTGGCATGCTTGCACATGTAGATGCTGGGAAAACTACACTTTCTGAAAGTATATTATACACTTCTGGAGCCATAAGGAAGCTTGGAAGAGTAGATAATAAAGATGCATTTCTTGATAATAATGACTATGAGCGTCAGAGAGGAATAACTATATTTTCAAAGCAGGCATGCTTTAGTTATAAGGACCTTGATGTTACATTGCTTGACACACCTGGCCACGTTGACTTTTCGGCAGAGATGGAGCGTACGTTATGGGTGCTTGATTATGCGGTGCTTGTTATCAATGGAATCGATGGGGTACAGGGACATACAGACACATTGTGGGGATTGTTAAAAAGACTGCATGTGCCTGTTTTTATATTTGTTAACAAGATGGACCAGCAGGGAACTGATAAATATAGACTTCTTGAACAGCTTAAGAATAAGCTGTCATCAGGCTGCATAGATTTTACCGGATATATGAAGGGCGTTAAACCTGACTATGAGGATATAGCAACATGTAGTGAAGGGGCGCTTGAAGAATATCTTAAATATTCAGAGGTATCAGATGAAAGCATAAGCAGGATGTTAGATGAAAGAGAGATATTTCCTGTTATATTTGGTTCGGCATTAAGGCTTGATGGAGTTGATGAGCTGCTTGGTGTGATGGACAGATTCTGCAGCAGCAGGGAATATGGTGAGGATTTTTCAGCCAGAGTTTATAAGATATCAAGAGATGAAAGAGGAGAAAGACTTACACATATTAAAGTAACGGGTGGCTGTATAAAGAGCAAGGATATTATAAATGATGAGAAGGTCAATCAGATAAGAGTATATAGCGCGGATAAATATACAGCTGTTCAGGAAGCTGTAGCAGGAAGCATATGCGCACTTACGGGATTGTCAGACACGTATGCAGGACAGGCTATAGGAGATGAGAAGGAAGATAATTCGCCAGTTCTTACACCAGTTCTTAACTATAAGATAAATCATCCAGCAGGCGTTGATCCTATGCAGATACTTCCAAAGCTCAGGGCTATAGAGGAAGAAGAGCCACAGCTGCATATAGAATGGGATGAGAATTTTAAAGAAATACATGTACAGGTTATGGGACCTGTTATGATAGAAGTGCTTCAGAATATAATTAAGGAAAGGTTTGGCATAGATGTAACTTTTGGAGAGGGCAGTATTGTGTATAAAGAAACAATTGCCAACAAAGTTGAAGGAATCGGACATTTTGAACCTTTAAGACATTATGCTGAGGTGCATCTTATACTTGAACCTGGTGAGCCTGGAAGTGGTATGAGATATGAGCTTGACTGCAGTGAGGATGTGCTGGCAAAGAACTGGCAGAGACTTATATATACACATTTGTGTGAAAAAACACATAAGGGTGTACTGACAGGCTCGGCACTTACAGATGTTAAGATAACAGTTGCTGCAGGACGGGCGCATAACAAGCATACAGAAGGTGGAGATTTCAGGCAGGCGACATACAGGGCTGTAAGACAGGGGCTTATGCAGGCTGAATCTGTTCTTCTTGAACCATTTTACGAATTCGAGATGAAGCTTGACAGACAATATATAGGCAGGGCTATGACAGATCTTGAACGTATGGGAGCAGCATTTACGATTAATGATACTGGAGAAGAAGTGCTTGTAACAGGCTGTGGGCCTGTGTCAAGCCTTGCGAATTATCAGGCAGAGCTTACAGCATACACAAGGGGAACTGGGAGCATAAATCTTAGAATGTCAGGTTACAGACCATGCCATAACTCGGAAGAAGTTATAGAAAAAATAGGCTATGATGTTACAAGAGATATAAGGAATACACCGGATTCTGTGTTCTGCGCACATGGATCAGGTTTTACAGTCAGCTGGGATGAGGTATCAGAATATGCACATGTTGATAGTGTTCTTAATCCACCAAAAACGTCAGATATAAATGAACCTATGACATCAAAGCAGGCAGCAAGGACTGTATCAGAAGAGTGGATAGGAACTGATGAGGTTGACAGGATACTGGCAGAAACTTACTTTTCTAACAGCAGAGGCGATAATGAAAGAAGGAAGCTGTCAAAAAGAAAATCATCAGATCAGCTTGGACAATATGTGGCGTTAAAGCAGTCTGACAGACAAAGAACAGCAAAGGCTATGGGAGTAAGCTATCTTTTAGTAGATGGTTATAACATAATCCATGCATGGAAGGAACTTGATGAGCTGGCTAAGATCAACATGGACAGCGCAAGAGACAGGCTGCTTGATATTATGTGTAACTATCAGGGAATGAAAAAGTGTGAACTGATAGTTGTGTTTGATGCGTACAGACTTGCAGGACATGCACAGGAGTATATTGATTACCATAATATACATGTAGTATATACTAAAGAAGCAGAAACAGCAGATCATTACATAGAAAAGTTTGCACATGAGAATGGAAGAAAGTATAATGTGACTGTTGCAACATCCGATGGACTTGAACAGGTTATCATAAGAGGTGCCGGATGTCTTCTTTATTCTGCAAGAGAATTCGAGGAAGAAGTTAAAGCCATGGAAGAACATATAAGAAATGAATATCTAAATAAAAGCTATTAATAATTAATGTGAGTGCCTGGGCTAAATTCTGCCACTCACTTGTTTATGAAAGAAGAGGTTTGATTGTTATGAGTACATTATGGGTTATAGGTGATTCAACACTTAGTAGTTTCAAAGACAGGTATTATTATCCAAGATATGGATATGGAACAATGCTTGATAAGTATCTTAATGATAATGTGAGGGTTGTTAATATAGCTCTTTCTGGAAGAAGCTCTAAAAGCTATACGACAGAGCCACAGTATAAGGAACTGCTTGATGGCATGAAAAAAGGTGATTTTCTTATCATAGGATTTGGACATAATGATGAGAAAACAGAGGAGTCACGCTTTACTGATGCGAATGGAGATTATAAGACAGAAGGCTCATTTGCACATTCCCTCTACGAAAATTATATCAAGAAGGCAGATGAGGCAGGCTGTAAGGTGATACTTTGTACACCTATAGTAAGGAGAACTCCTACAGGAGAATGGGATGATACTCTGTTACATATAACACAGGATGTCGGGGAGTTTAAAGGCGGCGATTATCCAGAAGCTGTAAGAAAGCTTGGAAGTACACTTGACATACCAGTTATAGATATGACTGAAAAGACTCACAAGATGTATGACAGGCTCGGTGCTGATAATACAATATATCTTCATGCATGGCCATCCAATAACAGGCTTAGTGTAGATAACACACATACCAATATATGGGGTGCAAGAGTTAATGCTTATATGGTTATGTCAGCTATTAAAGAGTCAGATATAGCAGGACTATCTGAAAATGTAGTGAATTTATCTGAAAATCCTTTGGAATATAAAGAAAAGTATCTTGTATCAAATGCTGATTATAAGCCTGTAATATTTAGTGATAAGCTTGAAGAGAGCAGGCTTTTTGAAGATTATGGTGAATATAAGGGTACTGTTTTTGGTGATGTTTTAAATGATGTAAGCAAGGAGAATTTTACACTTGAAGCAGATAAAGATGGCAACATGCATATAGCTGTCAGAAACAATTTTGGTAAGATATCAGTTGTTACAGATGGAATAGCTATGTATTACAGACAGGTAGATGTTAATAAGAATTTCACATTAAGAGCGAAGGAAAGAGTTAATAAGATATTTTTAAACGACCAGGTATCGTTTGGGCTTATGGTAAGGGATGACTGTTATATTGATAAGTGCATGCCTGACATTTTAGGCGATTATGTGGCAGCAGCACCTCTGTGTGTTACAAGAAAAGAGAATACGGTAGGAACTTATGCAAGAAAAAGTGGTGTGCTTGTATATGGACCAGCAACAGGTACCGCGATAGAAGAAGGAAAAGAATATAATCTTATCCTCGCTTCATCACAGGATGGATATATGGCAAAGTTTGCGGATGGACCTGAAGTAACAGGAGGGTATGATTTTAAGCTTACTGCTATTGATCCTAAGCATGTATATGTTGGTATGTTTGCATCAAGAAACGTTGATGTGACATTTTCAGATATACATTTTGAAATCTGAGCAGTAACCAATATATAAAAAATGAGTAAATTATTATATAACAATGTGATTTTTATGAATTATATGTTATACTAAGCCTACAGATAGAAGTATTCAGATAATAACAGGATGGATACGTAAGCGTGTACAAAATATGAATCTGGAGGGAGTTGAAGCATATGAAACTTACTTTTTTAGGTGCTGATCACGAAGTTACAGGAAGCTGTCATTACCTATGTGTTGGTGATAAAAATATACTGATAGATTGCGGAATGGAACAGGGAAACGATGTATATGAGAACCAGGAGCTGCCTATACCGGCATCCGATGTAGATTATGTTCTTCTTACACATGCACATATAGACCATTCGGGGCTTATACCACTTTTGTATGTTAATGGCTTTAGAGGCAGTATATATTGCACTGAGGCAACTGTACAGTTGTGTGATATTATGTTAAGAGATAGTGCACATATCCAGATGTTTGAAGCTGAATGGCGCAACAGAAAGGCGAAGCGTTCAAACGGAACACTTAAGGAGTTCATACCTTTATATGATGCGAAGGCAGTATATGAGGTTATGAAACAGTTTGTCGGAGTAAAGTACGATGAGATCATAAATATAGATGATAATGTAAGTGTGAGGTTTAAAGATGTAGGGCATCTGCTTGGTTCAGCAAGCATAGAGGTGTGGGCAAAGGAAAAAAATAAAGAGTCAGAAGTGTCTAAGAAGATAGTATTCTCTGGTGACATAGGTAATATTAACAAGCCTATAACAAAAGATCCTGCTATGGTTGATACAGCAGATTATGTTGTTATGGAATCTACCTATGGTAACAGAAGCCATAATGGTACACCAGATTATGTTAAGGAACTCGTTAGCGTGTTTAAAAGGACATTTGACAGAGGTGGCAACGTTGTTATACCATCATTTGCAGTTGGTAGAACGCAGGAGCTTTTATATCATATAAGAAAGATAAAAGCGGAGCATCTTATCGACCGGGATTTTGATGTGTATGTTGATAGTCCTCTTGCAATAGAGGCTACAGAAATCTTTAGCAGGAATGTTGAACAGTGCTTTGATGATGAGGCTATAGAGCTTGTAAGAGAGGGCATTAATCCGCTGTCTTTTCCAGGGCTTAAATATGCTGTATCAAGTGAAGAATCCAAGATGATTAATTTTGACCCAAAACCTAAGGTTATTATATCGGCATCAGGCATGTGTGAGGCTGGACGTATCAGACACCACCTTAAGCATAATCTCTGGAGGGCTGAATGTACTGTGCTTTTTGTTGGATATCAGGCAAATGGTACAACTGGACGAATAATAATTGATGGCATAGGTGGTATAAAGCTCTTTGGTGAGCCTATACAGGTTAAGGCTGAGATTGCACAGCTGCCAGGTTCAAGTGGCCATGCAGATAAAGATGGACTTATAAGATGGGTAAGTGCTTTTAGGAATAAGCCACAGAAAGTGTTTGTTGTGCACGGAGAGGACAGTGTATGTGAAGAATTCACAGAATGTCTTAAGAAGGAGCATGGCTTTGATGCATATGCACCATATACAGGCGGCGCTTTTGATCTTGTAACAGGCTGCATGATTACAGAGGGTAACAAAGAAAGAAAGAGCAGAAGAACTACCATTAATAAACGCAACAGAAGTATATATGACAGGCTTGTTGCAGCTGGCAGACGTCTTATGACTGTTATTATGCATAATGAGGGCGGAGCTAACAAAGATCTTGCCAAATTTACAGATCAGATTAATTCACTTTGCGATAAATGGGACAGATGATTTAATGAGCTTAAATGTAAGGATTTACATGTGCAGGTTTGATAAAGAGTGAGATATAAGAATGGAGGAATATCATGAAAAATATGCTTTTTGTATTTAACCCGAATTCGGGAAAAGCACAGCTTAAGAATTCGCTTATGAAGATTATTCAGATATTCTCCAATGCAGATTACGAGGTTACTGTGTATCCTACGAAAGCAGCATTAGATGGATATGAAAAGATTAAAGCAGCTAAAGGACTGTATGACATTATAGTATGCAGCGGAGGAGATGGCACATTAAACGAAGTCGTATCTGCAGTCATAACATATGGAGATGAAAAAGTACCTATTGGGTACATTCCAAGTGGTTCAACGAATGATTTTGCTAAGAGTCTTGGCATACCTTCAGATAAGATAAGGGCTGCATACAATGTTGTAAGTGGAGAAAGCTTTTCTTGTGATATCGGAATTATAAATGACAGACGGTATTTTAACTATGTGGCAGCATTTGGTGCATTTACAGATGTTGCGTACGAAACACCGCAGGATCTTAAGAATATGTTCGGGCATCAGGCATATGTGATAGAGGGGGCAAAAAGACTTTTAAACCTTAAAGCATATAAGATGAAAGTAACTTCAAGCAGGCTTGATATAGAGGATAACTTTATATATGGCATGGTGAGCAATTCAAGTTCAGTTGGAGGTATGAAAGGACTTATAGGTGATAATGTTGATTTTCAGGATGGGGTGTTTGAGGTTACTCTTATAAGAGAAATAAGAAACGCACTTGATTTCCAGCAGCTGATAAATGCTTTTATGACACAGAGGCTTGAAAGCTGTGATATGATTTATTCATTTAAGACTAACAATATAACATTTGAATCACCGGATAATATAAAATGGACACTAGATGGTGAATTTGGAGGAGAACACAATAAGGTTAATCTTAAAGTGTGTCCTAAAGCGGTAGATTTTATAATTAATAAAGAAAAGCCTAAAGTCAAAATGGGTTAATAAAATAAACATCAAAGCTGGCATGGTTAATTAAGTAAAGAATTGCATCAAAAAAACATATGAATTGCTTTAAATAATAAAGTGATAAAACCTATCAACATAGTTGAGCAGGCTTTATCACTTTATTTTTTTACAACTTTAAATATATCTGGGAAAATGATGTTAAAAATTAGAAACAATTCAGAAACAATTTATCATCATAAAGAAAAAATAGATATTAACAAGAAGAATAAATGTTAGAAACACAAGTGAAATTGTATTAAATACACAGCTTTTGGAGAAAAAATACAATGATATAAAGATAAATAATCTGACAATAATATATATATTGCGGTAAAATTAAATAATCTGACAATTCAAAATAAAAATTCATTTACAACGATGAAAAATAGGAGTATATTATGAGCAGAAAAAAATCCACTGCAAAATAACCTGCTGGAAATTCGCTGGCAGATTGAAATATATCAGGGATTTGATAACAGATTATACATGAAAGGATGATAGGACTATGGAAAATCAGAAAAAGCAGCCTGGACTTTATAACCCACAATTCGAACACGATAACTGTGGTATCGGTGCAGTTGTAAGCATCAAAGGAATAAAGACTCATCAGACAGTATCTGATGCTCTTAGTATCGTAGAGAATCTCGAACACAGAGCAGGTAAGGATGCGGAAGGTAAGACTGGTGATGGTGTAGGTATTCTCCTTCAGATATCTCATAAGTTTTTTGAAAAAGCAGTTAAGCCACTTGGTATTAAGATTGGCAATGAAAGAGAGTATGGTATAGGCATGTTCTTCTTTCCACAGGATGAACTTGCAAGAAACCGTGCCAAAAAGATGTTTGAGATAATAGTTGAAAAGGAAGGACTTGAGTTTCTTGGCTGGAGAGAGGTTCCAACTTTTCCTAATGTCCTTGGTAAAAAAGCAGTTGACTGTATGCCATATATTATGCAGGGCTTTGTAAAGAAGCCTAAGGATGTGAATAAAGGCATAGAGTTTGATAGAAAGCTGTATGTTGCAAGAAGAGTATTTGAGCAGACAGCAGAAGATACATATGTCTGTTCACTTTCAAGCAGGACAATAGTATACAAGGGAATGTTCCTTGTAGGACAGTTAAGAACATTTTTTAAGGATCTTACAGATGAGAGCTATGAATCAGCTATAGCACTTGTACACTCAAGATTCTCTACTAACACAAACCCTAGCTGGGAACGTGCCCATCCAAACAGATTTATTGTTCACAACGGTGAGATTAATACAATCAAGGGAAATGCCGACAGAATGCTTTCAAGAGAAGAAACAATGGTTTCTCCATATCTTGAAGATGAGATGTCTAAGATCACACCAGTTGTTAACACCAATGGTTCGGATTCAGCTATGCTTGATAACACACTTGAATTCTTTGTTATGAATGGTATGCCTCTTCCGCTGGCTGTTATGATTACAATCCCAGAGCCATGGAGTAATAATAAAGCTATGGAGCAGGAGAAGAAGGATTTCTATCAGTATTATTCAACTATGATGGAGCCTTGGGATGGACCAGCATCTATTCTTTTCTCTGATGGAGATATCATGGGTGCAGTTCTTGATAGAAATGGTCTTCGTCCTTCAAGATATTATATTACAAAGGATGGATATCTTATTCTTTCATCAGAAGTAGGTGCACTTCCTATTGATGAAAGCAGAATAGAAGTAAAAGACAGGCTTCATCCAGGTAAGATGCTTCTTGTAGATACCGTTAAGGGTGAGCTTATAGATGATAATAAACTTAAGGAAAAATATGCTACTAAGCAGCCATATGGTGAGTGGCTTGATAACAATCTTATAAAGCTTGAAGATCTTAAGATACCAAACAAAAAGGTGCCAGCACATACTAAGGAAGAAAGAGCAAGATTACAGAAAGCATTTGGTTATACATATGAAGATTTCAGAACATCTATTCTTCCTATGGCACTTAACGGAAGTGAATCTATCGGTGCTATGGGTATAGATACACCACTTGCTGTACTTTCTAACAGACACCAGCCTCTGTTTAACTATTTTAAACAGCTGTTTGCACAGGTTACGAATCCACCTATAGATTCCATCAGAGAGAAGATCGTAACATCTACAACTGTGTACCTTGGTAAAATACTTGAAGAACGGCCTGAAAACTGTAAGAACTTAAAGATTAACAATCCTATTCTTACTAACACAGATCTTTTAAAGATAAAGAATATGAAGGTTGAAGGTTTTAAGGTTGAAACTATTCCTATTACATACTATAAGAATACATCACTCGAAAAGGCTATTGACCATCTTTTTGTAGAGGTAGACAGAGCACATAGAGAGGGTACTAACATTGTTATCCTGTCTGATAGAGGTGTTGATGAAAATCATGTAGCTATACCATCACTTCTTGCTGTAGGTGCAGTACAGCACTATCTTGTACAGACTAAGAAAAGAACAAGTATGGCTGTTATACTTGAAAGTGGTGAGCCAAGGGATGTACATCATTTTGCTACATTGTTAGGATATGGTGCATCAGCTATCAATCCATATCTTGCACAGGAAAGCATACAGGAGCTTATTGATCTTAATATGCTTGATAAAGATTACTATGCAGCAGTTGATGATTATAATAATGCTATCATAAGTGGTATTGTAAAGATAGCAGCTAAGATGGGTATATCAACTATACAGTCATATCAGGGCTCTAAGATATTTGAGGCGATAGGTATTGATTCAGCTGTTATTAATAAGTACTTCACAGGTACTGTATCAAGAGTTGAGGGTATAAGTCTTAAAGATATACAGGATGATGTTGAAACACTTCATTCAAAGGCCTTTGATCCTCTTGGGTTATCAACAGACACAACTCTTGATAGTGAGGGTGCCCATAAAATGAGAAGTGGAAAGGAAGAACATCTTTATAATCCACAGACAATTCATCTTTTACAGCTTGCAACACGTACAGGTGATTATAATACATTTAAGGAATATACAGCTCTTGTCAATAAAGAAGAGGGCGTTAAGAACTTAAGAGGACTTATGGATATTAAGTTCCCTAAGAAGGGAATAAATATAGACCAGGTAGAAAGCGTTGATTCTATCGTTAAGAGATTCAAGACTGGTGCTATGTCTTATGGTTCTATCTCTAAGGAAGCACATGAAACTATGGCTATTGCAATGAATATGCTTCATGGTAAGTCAAACTCAGGTGAAGGTGGTGAGGATGAAGACAGACTTACTGTTGGAGCTGATGGACTTAACAGATGTTCGGCTATCAAGCAGGTTGCATCAGGAAGATTCGGTGTTACAAGCAGATATCTTGTAAGTGCAAAGGAAATCCAGATTAAGATGGCACAGGGTGCTAAGCCTGGTGAAGGTGGACATCTTCCAGGAAAGAAGGTATATCCTTGGATAGCAAAGACACGTCTTTCAACACCGGGTGTATCACTTATATCACCTCCACCTCATCACGACATTTATTCTATCGAGGATCTGGCACAACTGATACATGACCTTAAGAATGCTAACAAGGATGCAAGAATATCAGTTAAGCTTGTATCAGAAGCTGGCGTTGGTACTATTGCTTCTGGTGTAGCAAAGGCTGGTGCGCAGGTTATTCTTATATCAGGCTATGATGGTGGTACAGGTGCAGCGCCAAGAAGCTCTATACATAATGCAGGACTTCCTTGGGAGTTAGGACTTGCTGAAGCACATCAGACACTTACGATGAATGGACTTCGTAACAAGGTTATAATCGAAACAGATGGTAAGCTGATGAGTGGACGTGACGTTGCCATAGCAGCCATGCTTGGTGCTGAGGAATTCGGATTTGCAACAGCACCACTTGTAACTATGGGCTGTGTTATGATGAGAGTATGTAATCTTGATACATGCCCTGTTGGTATTGCAACACAGAATCCAGAGCTTAGAAAGAGGTTCGCAGGAAAGCCAGAATACGTAGTTAACTTTATGAGATTCATCGCAGAAGAGCTTCGTGAGTATATGGCTAAGCTTGGAGTAAAGACGGTGGATGAGCTTGTGGGAAGAACAGATTTCCTTGAAGCAAAAACTGACGTTTATGGAAGTGGAAGAGCATCAAAGGTTGATCTTTCTAATATCCTTAATAATCCTTATATTAAGGAAGCAGCTTCTATCAGGTATGATAAGAAGAATGTGTTTGATTTCGAGCTTGGTAAGACAGTAGATGAAAGAATACTTATAAAGAAGTTTTCAGATGCTATGGATAAGAAGCAGAAGAGAAGTGTTGAAGTTGATGTTAAGAATACAGACAGGGCACTTGGTACTCTTCTTGGTGCTGAGATAACAAGAAGATTCGGTGAAAGCCTTGCAGATGATACATATACAGTTAAGTGTACGGGCGCTGGTGGACAGAGCTTTGGAGCATTTATTCCTAAGGGACTTACACTTGAACTTGTAGGTGACAGCAATGACTACTTTGGTAAAGGCCTTTCTGGTGGTAAGCTTATCGTGTATCCACCAACCGGAGTATCTTATAAGGAAGATGAGAATATTATCATAGGTAATGTAGCACTTTATGGTGCAACAAGTGGTAAGGCATATATCAATGGTATTGCAGGTGAGAGATTCTGCGTACGTAATTCAGGTGCAACAGCAGTTGTTGAGGGAACAGGTGACCATGGCTGTGAATATATGACAGGTGGAAGAGTGGTTGTTCTTGGAAGAACTGGTAAGAACTTTGCTGCTGGTATGAGTGGCGGTGTTGCATATGTTCTAGATGAGGATACAACACTTTACAAGAGAGTTAATAAGCAGCTTGTATCACTTGAACCAGTTACTAACAAGTATGATGTACTTGAACTTAAGCAGATGATTACTGACCATGTAGCTTTCACTAACTCTAAGAAGGGTAAAGAGGTTCTGGATAACTTTGGTGAATATCTTCCTAAGTTCAAGAAGATTATGCCACATGATTATAAGAAGATGCTCAATATGATTGTTCAGATGGAAGAGAAGGGTCTTAGCAGTGAACAGGCTCAGATTGAAGCATTTTACGCAGCAACTAAGTAAGATGGAAATGTACAAAAACAGATATGTATTGGCAGCTTATAAGTCTGCTGGTACATATTTGTGAAAATGTGTATTTGAAAGGAGATAATCATGGGAAAACCAACCGGATTTTTAGAATATGAACGTGTAGAAGCTAAGGCAGTTGCACCAAAGGAAAGAATAAAGAATTTTAATGAGTTTCATACACCACTTTCAGAAACAGAGCAGAGATGCCAGAGCGCACGCTGCATGGACTGTGGTGTGCCATTCTGTCAGTCGGGCATGACTATAAAGGGTATGACAAGTGGCTGTCCTCTTAATAACCTTATACCGGAATGGAATGATCTTGTATACACAGGTAACTGGGAACAGGCATATAACAGGCTGCATAAGACAAGTAATTTTCCAGAGTTTACAAGCCGCGTATGTCCAGCTCTTTGCGAAAAAGCATGTACATGCGGACTTAACGGAGATGCTGTATGTACTAAGGAAAATGAGATGGCTATCATAGAACATGCTTATGCTAACGGACTTGCAGGTCCTAAGCCACCAAAGGCAAGAACTGGAAAGAGAATAGCTGTCATAGGTTCAGGTCCTTCAGGACTTGCTGTAGCTGACCAGCTTAACCAGAGGGGCCATCTTGTGACTGTATATGAAAGAGCTGATAGAATAGGTGGACTTTTAAGATATGGAATACCTAATATGAAGCTTGAAAAGCATATTATAGACAGAAAGCTTAATGTTATGAAGGATGAGGGTGTTGAGTTTGTAACGGAAGCTAACATCGGACAGAATATTAAGGCTAAGAAGATAATGGATGATTATGACGCAGTTGTACTTGCGGTAGGTGCCTCTAATCCAAGAGATATCAGTGCTCCTGGAAGAGATGCTGATGGAATATATTTTGCAGTTGATTTTCTTACAGCAACAACTAAGAGTCTTCTTGATTCAGATCTTACAGATGGTAAGTATATAAGCGCAAAGGATAAAAATGTTATCGTAATCGGTGGTGGTGATACAGGTAACGACTGCGTTGGTACAGCTATAAGACATGGCTGTAAGTCAGTGACACAGCTTGAAATGATGCCAAAGGCACCAGACGTAAGAAGTGAAACTAATCCATGGCCACAATGGCCTTTAGTCTGCAAGACAGATTATGGCCAGGAGGAAGCAATAGCGGTATTCGGACACGACCCAAGAATATATACAACTACTGTAAAGGAATTCAAGAAGGATAAGAAGGGCAAGCTTTGCAAGGTTGTTACTATCCAGCTTGAATCAAAGGTAGATGAGGCAACAGGAAGAAGAATGATGGTTCCTGTTGAAGGAACAGAAAAAGAGCTTCCTTGTGAGCTTGTTCTTATAGCAGCAGGTTTCCTTGGAACACAGAAGTATCTTACAGATGCATTCGGCGTAGAGGTAAACCAGAGAACTAACATCAAGACAGATGATGGAAGATTCGCAACTAATGTTGCTGGAGTGTTCGCTGCCGGCGATTGTCACACAGGCCAGTCACTTGTTGTAAAGGCTATACGTCAGGGCAGGGAATGTGCAAGAGAAGTGGATAAGTATCTGATGGGATATACTAATCTGTAATAAGTGTGATTAGTTTGATTAACAAAGGATATAACTAGATAATAAAAGGTGTTGCAGCACTATTTTGTGCGACAACACCTTTTTGTTTTAATCAAAAGTTCTGTTGCTATATAAAAGTTTTTTTCGTATACTTAACATAGTTTGACTTAAGATATGCAGCCGCATAACATGATTAAATAATTACTGTATATGCGCTAAAAACGTAAGGAAAATAAGAATGTTGAAGAAAGGTCAG
>OGUD01001144.1_pt1 | contig 14772 bp, 13 predicted proteins | sample 1573671 | NCBI WGS metagenome assembly OGUD01 (sample SAMEA2582065, study PRJEB24529) | metagenome | biome: Human gut stool | place: China | collected 2011 | reverse complement strand
AAAAACCAAACGGGGGTATATATACATATCCCCTTTTGTGTACACAAATGCATATATTGTGACTTTCTTTCATCACCTGCTGATGAAAAGACAAGAAAAAGATATGTTAAAGCGCTTATAAGAGAAATAAATCTGGCAGCAGAAGGTAAGACAAATAGATGTATTAATAAGTGCAATAATGAAAATAATAATAAAAGTAATAATTATGGTAAGGATATAGTTACATCCATATTTATAGGAGGAGGAACGCCATCAGTAATAGATGCTTCTGATATAAAAGATATTATTGAGGCAGTAAGACATAATTATAATGTCAGTGATGATGCAGAGATAACAATAGAATGTAATCCGGGTACTATGGATGAAAAAAAGGCAGCTGTATATCGTCAGGCTGGCATAAACAGAATAAGCTTCGGATTGCAGAGTACCAATAATAATGAATTAAGGATGCTTGGAAGGATCCATACCTATGAACAATTTCTGGAAAGCTTAAGGATAGCAGAAGAGGCCGGTTTTGATAATATCAATATAGATCTTATGTCTGCACTTCCAGGTCAGAGTATTGAAAGCTTTAAGTCTGTGCTTAACACAGCGATATCACTAGAGATGCAGCATATATCTGTATATAGCCTTATAGTAGAAGATGGTACAGCACTTTCAGAAAATATTGATAAATATCCACAGATCCCATCAGATGAAGAGGACAGGGATATGTATCATATGACGAAGGAAGTACTTGCAGCAGCTGGATATGAACAATATGAAATATCCAATTATGCGAAGAAAGGATATGAGTGCAGACATAATATAAAGTACTGGGAGAGGTGTAACTATATTGGTTTTGGAATCGGAGCAGCTTCTTTATATGACAATATAAGATATACTAATATTTCTGATATAAACAGATACATGGACATATTACTAAATAACGAAAACTATAAAGATTATTGCTGTTATGAAAGAAATACCAGACAATCAGATGATGTGTGGCTGTTAAGGATGGATGTGGAAGAACTGTCAAAGGAAGATGAGAGGTCAGAATATATGTTTCTTGGCTTAAGAAAGACTAAAGGCATAGATGTTAATGATTTTAAAGAGAAGTTTGGCTGTGATATATATGATGTATATGACAAACAGATAAAAGATAACATAGCTGCTGGACTGCTTGTAAAGAATGGTGATTACCTATATCTATCCCAGAGAGGAATAGATATAAGCAATACAGTCATGTCTGATTTTATACAGGTTTGAACTGCATAAGAAAATGTCGTGGAGTCAGTCCGGTAAATGACTTGAATTCCCGCTGGAAGTGAGCCTGGTCCGAATATCCCAACCCGGATATATATCCGCTGTTATTCTGCCTGCAGTCTGATAACATATTGTATAACACATTCTGGAAACGTATAATTTTACAGTAATCTTTAGGTGACATGCCTAGTACTTCGTTAAACATTCTTTGAATATGTCTTTCAGAATAACCAAGGCTTGTGGCAAGCTCAGATATGAGTATATTGCCATAAGCTTTTTTTATGATATCAGTGAGCGTTATCATATTATCAGGAATATAGCAGCATTGCTTGGCATTTTCAAGAAATGCCTTAAACATATGTATGTGTTTTTCAAAGCTGCAGCTTGTTTTAAAATCTTCTATAAGCTTGTATTCATATGAGCCTTCTGAAGGAGAATATTCGTATACTTCCCCTGTCATGCCTGAAGGGTAAGTGTCAGCATTGACCCCTTTTGCATAGTAGGAATATATATCATCAAAGCATACGCCAAAATAATGCTCATAGTTACCAAAATCATAAGTACGTTTTTTAACTACAGGTCCAATACAGTAGAATGATGACTTGTTATCTGTATGGTTATAGCCTATGATCCATTCTGTATGGGTAGATGGAACAAGAACAGAGTACATTGAATTTATAATGTTTGCTGAAGTATTACTGGCTGATTCATATATATACATATTTTCATGGACTTTAGTTGTACCATATTTGTTTATTTTAGTTAATGATTTAGTCTGGATATCAATGTCCGGGTTAAATAACATGGGCTGGTATATGTGATTGTTCATATGTAAACTCCTTTTGCTGCTTATGTTAAAAATAGAATTTATAAAATAATAATAAAGCAAATATTAAAAAAGTCAATAAATATGTCTGATTTTTTCAATAAATATTAAAAAAGATATGTATAATAAACAACATAATTGAAAAACAAATAACACAAAGGCGTGTGATTACTTTATTAAATAAAGTGGTTGCACGTCTTTTTTTATTTTATTACGTCGCGGGTAATTCATGTGTTATTCTGTATTTCAGTTGTCTTATGAAAACTGATCAACTTCATTAGACTTCCAAGAAAAGAATTAGGGAGGAAAAGGTTATGGCAGTAGAACAGATAACTAATTTGATAAGTGAGCAGACATTTGGAATCTGGTTCCTTATCGGTGCTGCACTGGTATTCTGGATGCAGGCAGGATTTGCAATGGTAGAAACAGGCTTCACAAGAGCTAAGAACGCAGGTAATATTATTATGAAGAATCTTATGGATTTCTGTATAGGTACAGTAGTATTCATAGTGATAGGTTTTAGTTTATTACTTGGTGAAGATTTAGTAGGTTTTATTGGAAAACCTGGATTTGATATATTTACGGCTTATGAGAGTTTTGATTTCTCAAGCTTTGTATTTAACTTAGTATTCTGTGCAACAACAGCAACAATAGTATCAGGAGCTATGGCAGAAAGAACAAAGTTCCTTTCATATTGTGTATATTCAGGAGTTATATCAGCACTTGTATCTCCAATCGAAGCACACTGGGTATGGGGCGGCGGCTGGTTAGCACAGTTAGGCTTCCATGATTTTGCTGGTTCATGCTGTATACATATGGTAGGTGGTATTTCAGCTATTATAGGCGCAAAGATACTTGGACCACGTATTGGTAAGTTTGTCAAGGATGAAAAAGGAAAGGTAGTCAAGGTAAATGCGTTTCCCGGACACAGCATACCGCTTGGAGCGCTCGGTGTATTCATATTATGGTTCGGCTGGTATGGCTTCAACGGCGCTGCTTGCACTACAATCGAAGATCTTGGATCAGTATTTCTCACAACAACAATAGCACCAGCGGTAGCAACAGTAACATGTATGACATTTACATGGATTAAGTATAAAAAGCCAGATGTTTCAATGTGTCTTAATGCATCACTTGCAGGTCTTGTTGCTATAACAGCTTCTTGTGATGTAACTGATGCAAAGGGTGCTCTTGTTATTGGTATTGTAGCAGGACTTCTTGTAGTATTTGGTGTATGGCTTCTTGATTATAAGCTGCATATAGATGATCCAGTTGGTGCAGTTGCTGTTCATATGATGAATGGTATCTGGGGAACAATCGCAGTTGGTCTTTTTGCAACAAGCAAGGCACCTGGATATGCAATAGCTATGGAAAATGGTGCTATCAAAGCAGAAGGCTTATTCTTTGGTGGTGGCTTCACACAGTTAGGACTTCAGTTATTAGGTTTTGTAACAGTAGCAGCATGGGCAGTAGTATGTATGACAATTGTATTCCTTGCTATTAAGGCAACTATCGGACTTAGAGCTTCTAAGGAAGAAGAAATCAAGGGACTTGATATATGTGAGCATGGTCTTACAAGTGCATATGCAGGTTTTGAATTCGGTGCAGCAGGAATGCCGGATATAGATATAACATATGATGATGTTGTATCAGTTGGTTCAGAATCCGTTGAAAATGCGGTTCCAGCTATGGTTAAGACATCTGAAATACCTGATGATAAGAAGATTACTAAGGTTGAAATCCTTATGAAGCAGGAAAGATTCGAGGCACTAAAGAAGGCTATGAACGATATCGGTGTAACTGGTATGACAGTAACACAGGTGCTTGGCTGTGGAGCACAGAAGGGTGCACCTGAATACTACAGAGGTGTTCAGATGGAGATGCAGTTACTTCCTAAGGTTCAGGTAGAGATGGTTATCTCAAAGGTGCCAGTTATGGATGTTATTAATGCAGCAAGAAAGGTACTTTACACTGGTCATATCGGAGATGGTAAGATATTCGTATATGATGTTGAAAATGTAGTAAAGGTTCGTACTGGAGAGGTTGGATATGATGCTCTTCAGGGTGAAGATGATTAAAATATTGGATTAGAGTTTATAAGGTGTGGATGCAAAAGAGTTTGGCATCCACACCTTTTTGCGTCTTATATTTTTCTTTGAGGCAATAAAAATTATACGTTAGATTAAGTTAGTCTATAGACAATTGTAAATTGGATAAAAAAATTAGAAATGCGGTTTATTGACCGCTGGGGGGAATAGTTAATTGTATGATTATTAAGAAGGAGGAGAGTATTTATCAGATACGAAAACTACATTAATAGTGTTTGCCTATGAGTATTTGAAAATGTTGGAAATTTATAAATGATTGTATAATTACTTGGTATATAACAAGTAGGGAAAAGATATGAGAACGGATAAGATAGGTATTAATATTTCAAGGTTAAGAATTGAACGTGGAATCACGCAGGAACAGCTTGGCAGGGATATTGGACTGACAGCTTCTGCTATTTCAAATATAGAGTGTGGCAGGAGTGTGCCATCAGTGGATACTTTGTGCAGATTTTCTGAGTTGTTTGGGGTTAAGGTCGACACCATATTATCTGATAAATCTGACTCAGACCTGAATAAGCTTGAAATGGAAGAAAAACTTGTTACTGTTGACAGATATTTATCTGAAATAAAAGAGATATCGGCTAATTACAGTATAGGTCATAGAAATTATGAGATTAGCAGGAAAGGAGGAGAAATAGTTTATAAAGCATCATCAAAGGAATAGATAAAATGTTAAATATGAGGAGGAAAACAGAGTGCACAGATTGAAAAGATAAATGAAGAAGTTAGTTTTTATAAAGAACAATTAAAAGAGAGTCCACTTGAAACAATAGCTATATATCTTTCGTGGGTATTTGTAATTATTATTGGATTAATGGCAGTATTTGCATATATAAAATTTATTATTGATGGCGGATATCCAATGAGTGTTGCCAGAGTTAAAGAAAATGGAGCTTTTGCCAGTGCTAATTTTACAAGTGGAACAACATATATAATATCCAATAATGTGGTTTGGATTATATTGGCAATAATTATTTGTATACAGACACTGGTTTCAATTATTTTAATGTTTGCGGAAAAAGTAATATGGAAATGGATATTGTTTATTATAGATATAATTGCAATGGTATTTTGTGTTGTGAAAATATCAACGAATCACAATTATTTATTAAATAATGATATGGGATTAATATATGCGGCTATTCTGCTTATTACAATTATAGTTTTCTTTAAACTTCTTATAGATAGTGATGGCAGTTATGTATTTCTTGCAGAAGGATTAGGATTAGCAGCATATCTTATTATACTGGCGTTAATTTTATTATTGGAAAATATAGTGGCAATTGGTGCATTAGCAGGAGCGATTATAATTGTAGGAATAGTGGTTGCTATATTAATATTTGGTAATAGTTCAAATGAGAGTGCAGGAAGTGCATCTTCTGGAAGTGGAGGTTCAGCCTCATATAAAAGTGTATCAGGTAATGGTGGTGTGAAAATCAGAAAGCCGGATAAAAATACAGCTAATACACCAGCTTATAAAAAAGATAGTAACCCTAACCATCATTATATTGCAAATTATAATGAAATATTGGGCATCAAGCTATATAAGGTTCATGGTGATATGGGAGATTATATTGAATTAGATAACACAATGGTGGAGAAAAAGATATGTAGTCTTGCAGATGCAGAAAGTGGAAAACATAAATTTTATAGAGAAGAATCAGGAAAAGAAATCAGAGTTCAAGAAATTCCATGGAAATAAATAAAACATAAGGGGACACATTGTGAAGAAGAAAATAATAATAGGCGTATCGGCAGCAGTAATAGTTATTATGGCAATAGCAGCAGGCATTGTAACTGGAGCTTTATCGAAGAAAAAAAGCAGTAATGATATAAATGTTTCGTGTAAGGCAGCAGTGACTAAAAATGAGGATATAACATGTTATGACTGGCTTAAGAAGTTATGCAATAAGATGGGCATTGAAGCAGATGATTACAGAAAAGCGGCTAAGGAATATGGATATATTACAGATAGCGATGAATTTAGTGATGACGACATAGCTTCTGGTGGATTTATGGCACTTACTTCAATGCGTGCAATGGGCGAAGGCAAAATGCAGATATATCTTGGAACTGATGATGAAATATCAGATAATACCAATATAGAGCTTGCAATTAATAATAACCTGATAGCAGAAGATTCGCTTGATAGAGGATTTTGCGACCAGGAGGCTGATGGTATTCTTGATAAATTTGATGATTTATATTATGGAGAATTCTGGCCTGAAGATATTGAAAATGTTTCTTATAAAGAAAATATTTCTCAGCTTCAGTTTTTTGATATTAAAGATTATAAAGAAGATGAAAATATTATATATATAGATGAAAGTGCAGCTAAAAATCTGAAAAAAGGTGACACATTTGTATTTGATTATATGGGCGAGAAAATTGCAAAGAAAATCGTTGAGGATATGGGAAATGGTACATTTTCATTGGAAGACCCTGAGATAGACGAGGTATTTAATACTCTTATAGTTTCAGATTCGGCAAGCATAGGAATTGACGATATTATTAGTTACTATGGACTTGATAATGTGAAGGTGTCGGCTGGAAAGCCTGTAACTATGCTGACAGCAGATGTGTCTGGTAATATCCATTCCAAGGGATTCTCAATAGAGGCAGCGGTAAATGATGATAATGAACTTGAAGTTACATTGACAGATAATGATACGGAGGCAGAATACGAGCTTCCTATTAAACAGAAGCTTAATAAAAAATGTGAGAATTTCTCTATAAAATGGGATGTTAATAATATAAATGTAGGAGCACAGGTTAAATATACTCTTAAGAGTGGGTTAAAATATGCATCTGTAGGTGTTGATATTGATTCAGAGATTTCAGGAGAAATCGGAGTTGAAGGTGATTTTTCAGATGGAATCCTTTTATGTCAGACACCTGCACTTATTGGTAGTAATCTTGTTGCAGTAAATGTAGCGTTATATATTGTTCCAGCAGTAGATGGTTCAGTTAATCTTAAAGTAGAAGTGCCATATTATGCAGGAGTATCATATGAAAAAGGAAAAGGCGTGAATGGAACAATGGGGCTTCGTTCATCTATGCAGACATCAATTGAGGCAGAAGGAACAATGGGATTGTATTTCAGGACAGCACCAATGCTTGTAACAATGAAATCCATTCCGTTGTTAGATGCAGAACTTGATATAGGTGCAGAAGCAGAAGCAACACGAACTGGCAGACCAAATGGGCAGATATGTTCTGATGTTAATGTTAAGTGTCCTGTTTTTATAATTGGAGTTGGTGATGAAAGTGTTAAATATAAGAATAAGAAATCACTTCTTTGTACAATGGATATAAGTAAGAGTTGTGAATTTACATCATTTGCAAGAAGCAAATCACTTCATTATGAAAGACTTGCTGATGGCACGAAGCAGTTTGTGAAGGAATGTACATATAATGAGCAGCCAGAAGATGATAAGCCAAAGGAAAGTGAGACAAGTACAGAAGCAACAACACAGGAGCAGGTAACACAAGGAACAGATGTAAAAGAATCAGGGCCGCTTCATACATATAAGACGAGAATGGCAGAATATTTCCCGGAGCAGACGACATTTTATTTTGACTATCCGGATAATTGGACAGTTATTACGGAAAGGGTCGGCAATGATGGGGAGTACATTGTATTACAGAATGAAAATGGGGCAAAAGTGTGTTACGATGCAAGACCATATATAGTTGATAAATCTATGTATAATTTTGGACAACAGTACACAAGTGCAGCTATGAGCAGAATAGCTAAGTCAAGATATAATCCGGGAAATGATTTCTGGATTGTGAAGATTAAGAATACAAGTAATTTTGATGCACTAACAGGTCAGACAATTACATATGAAGATGGTGCAGAGATGTATGCGGTAACATCTGCTGAAAAATCAGTTGGAGATAAATTTGATTATATAAGTGCTGGATATTCTATGGCGTTTATGTTTGAATGCCCTAATTCAGCAGGATTTAGATCAGAGCCAAGTGCTAAACTTACAGATAAAGACAGAGAGGAAATAATTGCAATACTACAGTCGTTTAGAGATACTCCTTAGAGACAATTTGTGATATAATCAACCTAAATTATCAGGTCGTGAAAACTAAAGATAAAGACTTGAGGGAAGGGGGATTATGAACGAATTTAATGACAACAGACAGGTGTATTCTGATTCGATAAGGGGAACATATGTAATATTTCCCTTAAAGTATGAAAGTAGTCTTAACCTAACAGAGCTTACTATTGATGGGGCAGAAAATGCGGATTTTTCATCATATGATATGTCAGATATTCTTGCAAGAAGATGTAGGAAAGAAAATGGTTTTGTCAGAAGATACATTTTAAATTCATGCATTGATGATGTACATTTTTCAGATGGTAAAATATTGGCAGTTAATGAGAGCCAGTTATATGTATTTAACAACAAAATAGCATTTTTCACAGTGCTTGTTACATATGACAATGCTGACGCGGGTTACATTGATAAGCTGATTAATCCGGGTTATGTACAGAATTACAATCGCAGTTTTGAAGAAAATGTAATTAAAACTGTAAGTAATATTTCAATAGGTGGGGTCAGTAATATATTCAGATTGTATGTTGATGATATGAAACTGGCGGTGAAAGAGACATATCTTTTTAATGTGGCACTTGTAAGCAGGCGTTTTAATGAGTTGGAAACTATTGAAAGAATTACATTTAACGAACATAAATTAATAGACATTTCGCGTGATTTTTCGGATCCTTCAGAAAAGGATGTAGCATATACATACGGCGCGAAGGATACTAATATGTGTTCATACAGATGGGGAGCCTGTATTACATCACAGTCAATATCATATGTGTATGCAACAGATGTTATGACAGTGGCAAATGTTGCAGAGCAGTCAAGAGATGATGTATTTCTTACAATGCTGGTTTTACACCAGAAAAGTACATGCATGCTGGTTAATGAAGGAATTCAGAATACTCTGATTGACAATAAACGTCAGAGTCTTAAGTATTTCAGAAAAGTGAAAATGCTTAAAAAAGAAGCGTTGGAATTTCGTGCTTCAGGTACGCTTGCATCATCGCAGGTATCACGCTGGAATAATGTCTGCGAAACATACAGATGTCTGTTAGTCGTTAATGGAATTGATGAAGCACTTGAAGAAATCGAGCAGAAGGTTGAACTCATAAGAGACGAACAGGAGAGGAAATCTTCTGACATGCAGAATTATGTGGCAACTGTCATAGCAGTATTTGGCTTAATTTCAATTGTTGCGTCTGTATTATCGATAGTTGATCTGGTAAATAGCGGTTCAACAGACATAGTAGCAGCTCTTGGTGTTTCGTGCATAGGAGTTGTATTGTTTGTGTTCTCGTGGTTGATTTTGATGTTGAAGAAATAATGGAGGATTATTACAATGGGTATGACGAATGACATTGATAAGATTAGAGAAATTACTGGATATGAGCCGGGGAAAGCGTTTATTTATGGTTTTAATGAAGATGGTAGAGTGCGTAGAGAGTGTGTTGAAACCTATGGAGTGGATACTCCAGGAGAACCAGTAGTTTATGACACGAGAACTAAAAATTTTCATATTTTCCCCAATTCTATGGAAATTACTGATGAAATTTTACAGAGTGAGGCAGATTTAAGACTAAAAGTTTATAATTATTTTATTGAATACTGCAATAATAATAAAGAAACTTTTGATGTTATAAAATATGAAAAAAGTAGACCTTCTGAAAATGCAAGGTCTAAAAAATTACGAATATCTGAAGAAATGCATGATAAAATGGTGATAGATAAAGTAGTTGATTGTAAAAAGGGAGAAGGATGCGGTAAAAATAAAGTAACGAGAGGCTTATATAAATATTTACCATTTTATTATAATGGGAAAATATATAATATCAATTTTATGAGATTTTATATAGATAAAGATAATAAGGTTAATTGCATTTTTAAACAAATACAATTTGATAGAATAAATAAAGAAAATATCAATGAAGATGGCATTTGTTATCCGAAAACATATCAAAATCATGTAAATAAACTTGATAAGCTTATTCAGGATAATAAAGGAAAGAACTTTTGTTATAATCCACCTGTAGCATATGAAGCTAAAGAAGCTGAAAAAGCTGTAGAAGAAATTGTAAAAAAATTTGTTGAATTTGTAAAAAAATGTGAGGAATATGATACAAAATAGTATTGTATGTACATCAAATATATTTAAGTAAAACAAAATAATAAATCCAAAAGGCGAAAAAACCCGACCTCTCCGACATTATAATAAATAATAGACGAGAGGTCATCTTGTCTGAACACAAAACACCATATAAAAGAGAGAAGAACAGCCAGACGAAAGGAGCTTATTAATGAAAAGAAGAAATCAATACATAAGTCAGCTTGGAATACCAAGAAAAGTGTATGGTGGTAATTTTATTATAGAGAAAAAGCCGTACAGAATGTGTCAAAGATATCGATATGGATTTGATTATCGCGACATTTTTAATATGGATATGTCATTTGCAGAATGGTTATACTCACATATGCGAATGTATAAGGATAATAGTGTTCATGATGATACTATGGCTACTGTAACATTTAATGGCAAAGAATACACCATACAAGAGGCGGTGGATTGGATTATTGAAAATACTGGGGAATTTATCAGGTATGGTTATTATTTGGATACACATTTTGATTACATAACAAGATATCCTCTTATCGGGGAAATGATGAGTAAATTTAATCCGGCTGTCAGAATGTATTTACAGGAGTATGAATGGCTTGAAGATAATGAGTGTCAAATAACGGATAATTTTATTAAGGCAGGCGGACTATTTATTGAGATAATGCAATATTGCTGGTTGTAGGAAACAATGTCTATAGATAAGGAGAATCACAATGGCAATTAAATTTAAAGAGATAAGAAAATTTCTGGCAAGAAACACAAGATTATCAATCTGCTTTGAAGATGGGGATTATCATAATTATCTGTTGATATCTGATATTCCGTCTTTGGAATATGATGAGTTATATGTTTATGGAGTAGGAATGACTGATGTGGAGTTTTCGCTGGATATTTATTCAGAACCAGATGAAATAAATAGGGAAGTAACTATATCTGGTAGGGGTTTTACAATGCAGCCGGCGATAGAGATAGTATTATCTGATAAGCCACGGGATATTGAAAGAAACATTTGTGATAGTCTGACATTTAAAGATTTAAAGCCTTATTTACAGATTGGCAGATGGTTTAATATTGTCAATAAGCTGGACTGGTCAGGTGAATCATATGAGTATAGAAAAAACATTTCAGAAAAATATGACAGTATGTATGTGTATGGCATAGGAATGGAGAATAACCCTGATTTAGAAGAAACATATAAAGAATTAAAATATGACACTCATCTTAAGAAAAGAATGGTGCTGGTGCTTTCAGACAAACCAAGACGGAACTAAACATAGAAAAAATACATTTGAACATAGCAGGTAAATGTGAAAAAGAGGTGGACATATATTTATGGATATTACAATAGATGATAATAGAAATGTATATGTGGTTTCGGATATTCATAATAATGCAGATGGATTTAAAAGGCTGTTAAAGAAGATACAGTTTAATGAGAATGATTTGCTGATTATTGATGGAGATATATTTGACCGTGGAGATAAGCCAGTTGAGCTGTATTTTGGAATATTAAAATATCCCAATATACAGGTTATACAGGGCAATCATGATGTCTGGGTTGCAAGGCAGATTATTGAACAATTCGGACATAGAAAATCTGGAGAATATATTTCTTATAATACGGTGTCTATTATGGAGAAGCGGCTGACACCTGTTGATATGCTAAGACTTGCTGAATGGATACAGGAAAAGCCATATTATATTAATCTGACCATTAATGGCAGGAAATATCAGATAGCACATGCACAGACATTTCTTACGCCTGAGCGTATGTTTGATAAAAGAAAGATATATATGGGAGACGGACATTATGAGCAGTTTATCAGGGGTATGGAGGAACATGAGCAGTTTATATCGGTTGTGGGGCATACTGCAACTGATAACAGGAAAATATGGGTATCTCCTTCAGGACGGACTATACGCATAGATTGTGGAGCTGGTTATAAATGTTATGGTAAAGAGGGGACACTGGGAGCAATAAGGTTAAATGATATGAAAGAATTTTATATTGATTAATAAATTCTGATAAATGGTGGAAAAAACCGACCAAAATGTTATTATAATAGAGAATACAATATATTATGATTAACACGAGGTGATATATGGCAAAGAGAAAGATTCAGAAACCAACCCGTTTTGAGCGTATGTATAAGGTGTGGGATTATCTGAGAAAGAATACAGACAGAAGACACCCTACCAGTATTGCTAAAATGAGGAAAGATGAAAATATAAATGCGTATATTGGTGATAAGGAGACTATTAACAGACTTTTAAAAGATATGGCAAATATTATGAATCTGGAAGATGGAGGAAGTGATTATAAGCCAGAAGCTGAGTGGCGGCTGTATTTTGATGATTTCAAAAAGTTTTATGGTGATAAGGAAAGATATGAACGGGATGATTCTGATGAAGATGATTCTTATATTGCAAATGTAATGCGCATAAAGAACCTTTACTATAACAGAACATTTTCTGAGAAGGAGGTTGATTCAATTATTGAGGGTATTATGGCAACAAGGACACTGGATTCCAAGTCGGCGCAGGAGCTTGTCAGGAAGGTTGAGGACAATATGACTACGGCATTTTATAAGAGAACGCCGAGACATATATGTAAGGTTCAGGAGCCGGAGCTTGCAGATAGGGAGCTGCTGAAAGACAATCTTGCCATTATACAGAAAGCAATTGATGATAATGTGAGAATACAATTCAGATTCAATGGTTATTCTTATGAGAAAAAGCTGGAGCCGGTCAGGGCGGAGATGGACGAGCTTAGTCCTTACTATATTGTTGCGAGTGGTGGAAAATACTATCTGCTGGCGGCTAAAGAGTATGAAGGTTACAAGCCCAATATGTCTATATGGCGGATTGACCTTATGACGGATATAGAGATTCCGGGAAGGAATGACAGGCTTCATATTAAGGGAATACCACGTATTCCAAAGAAAAATGTTTCAAATCTTCCAGAAAAATGGTCAGAAGATTTTCAGTTGAAACATCTTAATATGTCTTTTGATAAGCCGGTTTTTGTAACGCTAAGAATTAAGAGTGAAAAATGTGAAGACAATCCGAAAAAGAGAGTCCGTCCCGGATATACATTTTTGCATGACTGGTTCGGAGATTCATTCACATACATAAGAACAGAAACGAAGCCGCCTTATGACGATATCGTCAGGGTGGAGTGTTCACCTTATGGCATGGCACACTGGGCATTGCAATATAGTGAACTGGTGGAAGTTCTTGAGCCGGAAAGTCTGCGGGAAGATATTAAAAGTAAGATAAAGGCGTTGAATGAAAAGTATTCATTGTAAGGGGAGGAGCCATTGTGATGAATTTGCTTGAATTTTTAGAGAATTGGGATGATAATACACAAGTTTTGGTCGAAAAAATACAGAAAAAATATTTTCTGGAAAAATTGCGGATATGTCTGAGAATGTAGCATGCAGATATTGGATTCAAAAAGCTGGTGTAAAATACTATAATGAAATAATGCATATAGCTGTAGAGAATATGAAGGTAAAATAAAAATAATTGATTTTAGTGAGCAAACAAGGAGAAATATAGATGATTGATATAACTATGTCAGATGACTACAGGGCGTTTTTAGAAGAACAAAATTATAACTTCACAGATTTTCAGAAAGCACTTCTTGCCTGGAATGACACCAAGGAAAGAAGACGGCAGAAGCTGGAGGCATTGGCTTTATTAAGAGACACTACTAAAGATATTGTACTTAAGAAGCAGCTCATTGAAAGAATAGAGTATGAAAATAAATTGTCAAAAGGTGAAGTAGACATAGTAAATCCGTTCAGACCGGAAAGATTTGAAGATGCATTTTTTGAAATCCCATTTTGTTATAAGTCAGCAGGCACTCCGGTGAAGAATATAGTAAATGGAACATATGGAATACTTTCATCTGGCGAAGATGACTGGAATGATTATCTTCAAGAGATTAAAGACAGAAAATGGGAAGTTGATTATTCAGATATTCAGGCTGTGGTCTTATATCCAATAAAGTCGGAGTACTGGGATCATATGCATTGTAATCCATTGCATCTTCAGATGGAACTGCCGCCACATATGGAGAACAAAGAGGAAGATGCAGCTTATATGAGAGCCATGGAAGCACTTAGTGATTATTGCTTTTACAAAGGAGAACACAATACTGAGGAAACAGCTAAACGGTGTATGAAGGAATATGCCAAGACTTGAGCAGGATAATAGATAATATTTGGAGGTGCCTGATGATAGAAAATTTTATAGACAGATTTGTACCATCTAAAGATGAAAGAGAGTTTCTTAAAGACAAGAGTGTTACATTTTCGGATGTGGAACAGGCAGAAATAATAATTAATCATGAGTGCTTAAAAAATTCAGAGAAAAAACAGGCAGTGCAAGAGTTGAAAGAAACCA
>OGUD01001138.1_pt1 | contig 14856 bp, 8 predicted proteins | sample 1573671 | NCBI WGS metagenome assembly OGUD01 (sample SAMEA2582065, study PRJEB24529) | metagenome | biome: Human gut stool | place: China | collected 2011 | reverse complement strand
GCACGGATGGGCACAGATTAGGAGGGTATGGCAGGGATGCCATACCCTCCTATAATTACTTTCTGCCTGCTTCGTCAATCAGTTCCTTCACCTGCTCATTGTAGTCGCGGTCGGCGAGGAGCTGCTCGATGTTCATGTGCATACGATAGCGCCAGTAGTGCTTTGGGTTGGCGGGGATGTTGATGCGCTCGGCGTCGGCATCAGCAAGGCGTATGCGCTCGTCGATGGCGAACCAGTCCTGCAGCGAGAGTATGCAGAGCATCGAGGGCGAGGTGAGCTGCTGCGACACGATGTCGCGAGCAAGCCATCCTGGCAGCGGATGCGGTGCGGCACCGCCACGATAGAGCATCGAGTTGTAGAACTCCTGCGTGCGTGCCCAGTCTTCGTCCCACCACTGGCGCAGCGTAGGCATGTCGTGTGTGGAGAGAGTGCATACGGAGCGATACGGATTGCGCGAGAGATAGCCGAACTTAACGCTCGAGTCCTTCGGCATCGACTGCAGTTCGAGGCTCAGTATGCGCAGTTCCTGCATCACCCACTGCACGCAGTCGGGCACCATGCCCAAGTCCTCTGTGCATACAAGCATACGGGTGGCTTGCACCAGAATCGGCAACTTCTTCATCGCCTCGCCATACCAGAAGTTGTTGTTGCGGCGATAATAGTAGTCGTTATAGAGTCGGTTGAACGCAGCCTTGTCGCCGTCCCACAGCGCCTCGTACATGAAGTTGAGCTGCGCCGTGATGCGCGGGTGGAAGAGGTTGGGGTTCTTGCGGTCGCGCACGAAGAGCACGTCGTCAACCAGCGCGTAGAGTCCGTCGCGCAGCCATACGTCCTTTTCCATTGTCTTGCCCTCGAACGCTGCCTCAATCTTGCGCTCCGTGTCGTATTCGGGCTTGAGCGAGTAGATGTCGTCGTGCTCGTGGTTGAGATAAGTCTTTATCACCTCCTCGGTGTGTTCGCGGAACACGCGCTCCACTACCCAGTGGGCTATGAACGGCGTTGTGAACAGATGCTCCTGGAAGTTGAGCCCGTAGCTCTGTATCTCTTCGCGAGTCATGGCGAGTGCCGGCTGGAACTGTCCGAGCAGTCCGCCTACACAGTCGGTAGGTATCGCCCAGATGCGGAAGAAGCCGAGCACGTGGTCGATGCGGTAAGCGTCGAAGTACTTCGCCATGTTCTGGAAGCGTCGCACCCACCACTGGCATCCGTCGGCAATCATGCGGTCCCAGTTGTACGTAGGGAAGCCCCAGTTCTGTCCGTTCACGGAAAAAGCGTCTGGCGGAGCACCTGCCTGCGAGTCGAGGTGGAAGTATTCGGGTTCGTGCCATACGTCGCAGCCGTTGCGGTTCACGCCGATAGGTATGTCGCCCTTGAGGATGACGCCGCGAGCGCGGGCATACTCGTGAGCAGAGCGCATCTGCTGGTCGAGCACGAACTGCACGTAGTAGTAGTACGCCACCTTATTATATAGTTCGCTCTTCGGATTGCTGAGTGCCTTACGGTCTGTCTCGTTCCACTGCTTGTGGTCAGCCCACTCAGAGAAGACACACGTGCCGTAGAGGTCGCGCAGGTAGCAATAGTAGGCGTAAGGCACGAGCCAGTGCTCGCAGTCGGCGAAGAACGCCTTGAACTCCTTAGACGCAAGCACCTTCTTGCCTTCCTGCTCGAACAGCAGACGGAGATACTTCAGCTTGGCGTTGTTCACGCGCTCGTAGTCGATCTGCGGCAGAGCGTTCAGCTCCTCGCGCAGCACCTCGAAGCGGTCTGCCTCCAGCTTGTCGTTCAAAGCGGGCAACTGGCGCAGGTCGGCATACTGCGGATGCAGAGCGAAGATTGATATACATGAATAGGGATATGAATCGGTCCACGTGTGTGTGGATGTAGAGTCGTTGATAGGCAGCACCTGCAGGAGGCGCTGATGGGTCTTAGCCACCCAGTCGATCATCAGTTTTAGGTCGCCGAAGTCGCCCACGCCGAAACTACCTTCGGAGCGGAGTGAGAAGACGGGGACGAGTGTGCCCGCTACCTTCTCGTCGCATAGCGCGTAGAACGACTGGTCGAGTGCCACTACGCGCACTTCGTTCTGCTCCAAAGGCTTGAGAGTGAGTGTGCGGTTCTCGCACGTCTCCCACATCTCATCGCCTTTGTCGCTGAACGCCACGAACTTGAACTCCAGTTCGTGAACTAACTTACTACAAATCTTATTATTGTTACCTAAACCTACTTCTTTATCGTTTGCATCGAGTGCGTCGCCGTCGATGTCCACAATCCATTCGTTGTGGTTGTGCTCGGTCATGTGCAGAGCCTTTTTCAAGTCCCAGTTGCCTAAGACTGCGCCTTTGCCCGTGAGGGCGAGACGTGCGCCCGAATGTAGCTGCGGAGCGCGCACTACGAGGCGCAGTGCCTTGTCGTATGTCAGTGGCTTCACGCTGCCCTCGGCGCGGCGGTTCACGCAGTCGGTGAAAGCCGAGCTATATAAATATGTGTCGCATGGTATTTCGTGCCAGCGGTCCTCAACGATGATGTGCTGCGAAGCTTTTGTGTTGAGGTCGAGACGATGAGTGACAGTCTTCCACTCGCTGCACTTTATGCCGCAGCAGTTGCGCACGCTGTAGAAATAGTCCACACGCTTGTCGCTCTTCTTCGCCTCTATCTGGCATGTCCAAGTCAAACCGTCAGCGGTAGACATTGCTACGGTGCGGTCGCCAGCCTCTCCGCCAACGATGTTCAGCAGCAATTCTTCGCCGAATACTGTCTTGTACTGGATATTAAAAGTAATTTGCATAGTATTGTTTAGTCGTTATTAGATTTCATTTATTGATGTTGCAAAATTAAACATTTGTGTGTTTTTGTGCAAAGTTATGTATGTTTTTCTTCCAAACGCCAAGGTAAACGTTTGCGCAATGGTTAACGATTACTAACAAGTATATGTTATTTCTCACAAAATACTTACTTTTGTATCCATTAGGGGGTGCCGTCAGGGGGTGCACTTGAGACAAGTTCTAATTTCAGGGGGTGCACTTGTCTCAAGTGCACCAACAAAGAAGAAGACCATCATAAGTGTATCTTTAGATAGGCTGGTGCACTTGAGACAAGTGCACCCCCTGAAAGCCCCCCTGAAAGCCCCCCTTAGTGAGAATATTAATAAACATTATAGTATATGAAAGTAAAATCAATCATCCTCGCTTGTTCGCTGCTGGCTACAATGTCGGCAAGCGCACAGACCTCAAAGGGCATCGACCTCGCCAACATGAACACGGCGGCGAAGCCCGGAAACGACTTCTATGAGTATGCTATCGGTGGCTGGCGCAAGGCGCATCCGCTCGACGCAGAACACGCACGCAACGGCTCGTTCACCGACCTCGACGAGATGAACCAGAAGCGCATCCTCGCCCTCATCGAGGAGTACTCGTCAAAGCCACAGCCTAAGGGCACACTCGGACAGAAGATAGGTTCGCTCTACAACCTCGCCATGGACAGCGTGCGCCGCAACCGTGAGGGTGCAGAACCGCTGAAGCCGCTTCTGAAGAAGATCAACGACATCGCTGACCGTCGCGAGTATCAGCTCGTGACAGCGCAGCTCGACGCACGCGGACTCGACTGTCTGATGTTCGGAGCCGGCGTGGGTGCCGACATGAAGGACGCTGCCAACAACCTCGTAGGCATCGGTCAGGGCGGACTCGGACTTGGCGAGCGCGACTACTACCTCTCTGACGACGCTCAGGTGGTTGCAGTGCGCAAGGCTTATGCCGAATACCTCAAGAAGATGCTCGTGCTCGCAGGCAACGATGAGGCTACAGCGCAGCGCAAGGCGGACGCTACAATGCGCATCGAGACACGCATCGCTAAGGCAAGTAAGGGACAGGTGGAGCTGCGCGACGTGCAGGCCAACTACCACAAGATGACATACAACGCCCTCGTGAAGGACTTCCCGGGCATCGACTGGGGCAACTTCTTCCTCGCGCAGGGCTTCCCTCCGTTCTCGCACATCGACGTGGGTCAGCTTGAGCCTATCCATGAGGTGGAGAAGATACTGGCAGAGGAGTCGCTCGACGACCTGAAGGCATACGCTGAGTCGCACGCCATCAGCTCGGCAGCCGGCTACCTCGACGACAACTTCCGTGCCGTAGAGTTCGAACTGGGTAAGGTGATGTCGGGCGTACAGCAGGACCGTCCGCGCTGGAAGCGTGCCACAGCTCTCGTGAGCGGCGTGCTCGGCGAGGCTATCGGCAAGCTCTACGTAGAGAAGTACTTCCCCGAGTCGTCTAAGCAGCAGATGCTTCAGCTCGTGCGCAACCTGCAGAAGGCTCTCTCGCAGCGCATCGACGAGGCTACATGGATGTCGCCTGCTACAAAGGCGCAGGCTCAGGACAAACTCGCCAACTTCATCGTGAAGGTGGGCTACCCCGACACATGGAAGGACTACACCAACCTGCACGTCGACGAGCAGCTCTCGCTCTTCGAGAACATGCAGAACATCCGCGCCTTCCTCTCGCAGGACTACATCTCGCGCAAGGTGAACAAGCCGGTGGACAAGGCAGAGTGGCAAATGACTCCGCAGACCGTCAACGCTTACTATAACCCGACCACCAACGAGATCTGCTTCCCTGCAGCCATCCTCCAGCCGCCGTTCTTCGACCCGAACGTTGATGAGGCTGTGAACTACGGCGGTATCGGCGGCGTAATCGGTCACGAGATGTCGCACGGCTTCGACGACCAGGGCTCGCAGTTCGACAAGTACGGCAACCAGAACGACTGGTGGACAGCCGCGGACAAGAAGAACTTCGAGGCTCGCACAAAGGTGCTTGTAGACTACTTCAGTTCTATCGAGGCTCTGCCCGGCAAGAAAATCAACGGCAAGCTCACCCTCGGCGAGAACATCGGCGACAACGGCGGACTGAACATCTCGTTCCGCGCTCTGCAGAATGTGCTCAAGGAGAACCCGGCTCTGAACAAGTCGATCGACGGCTTCACACCCGAGCAGCGCTTCTTCCTCTCATGGGCTACAGTATGGGCAGGCAACGCTCGTCCGGAGTTCATCGACCGTCAGATAAAGACCGACCCACACTCACCGGCAGAGGCTCGTGTGAACGCTGCTCTTCCGCAGATCGACGCTTGGTACAAGGCGTTCAATGTGAAGAAGTCGGACAAGCTCTTCGTGCCGCAGAAGAAGCGTGCACAGATCTGGTAATCTTAGGAGGGTATGGCATCTTGCCATACCCACGCATCCTGTCATACCCACGCATCCTGTCATACCCACGCGCCCTGCGTTCGGCAAAACCGGACGCAGGGCGCTTCGCTTTTTGTAATCTACTTAACAATCTTCTTTCCTCTTACAACGTATACACCACTTGCAAGACCATCAAGGTTCTTTGCATTGTGTTTTACGCAAACACCTTCTAAAGTGTACACATTGAAGGTTGTTTCCTCCGTTACTCTGCTACCGTTGATAGTCGTAGACGGAGTTACCGTTAGCCAGCCATTGTTGTAAAACAACTCGTAGTTGTCTGCCTCGCCACCACTTACTATGATTTCGTACTTACCGGCTTGCGATGTGGCATCTGCTATGCACGAAGCAACCGGCTTAGTAGTCAGTACGTCTGCCGTCTCTTCATGCTTAAATCCGTCATAGGTGATGTTGAACACGGGGTTCTCCATACCAGTCTCACGAGTTGCGTCCTCAACGGTTACGTAAAGCGGAGCTTGTGTCACAACGAGATAGCCGTCTTCAAAATCAACCGCCTCATCAGTGATAGTTCCCGGCTCTATATGAATAGTGTAGCGACCACACTTACTCTCTGTAGTAGCCTCGCAGCTAAGCACGGGTTTGCCTTCTACCTTGTCACCAATGATAGTGAAGGTGAGTTTTGGATTTTCGTCGCCATATTCGCGAGCCTGATTACGAGCCTTAATCGTAGTGCCAAACTCAACAATGTTAGCAAAGTCGTTCCATTGTGCAGTGTTCAGGAAACGCATCTTTGAGCCGGCACGCACCGTGAGTAAGCAACTCTCAACGTTGGCTCCTTTGAAAACGTTAGTGCCATTGAGCTGCGGCATATTCTTAGAGAAGACCTTGAACTCTGTAAGAGACCAACAGTTGGCAAATGCTTCCTTACCTATCGTCTTTACATCGCTACTTAGCGAAACACGTGGCATAAGGTTACAACCCGCAAAAGCATAGTCGGCAACATCGATAACCCCATGCTTTATATCCACACCATTCGGCTGAAATGGTAAGGCGGCAATAAGAGTAGTCTTGTCGCTATTGTACACTATCCCGTCTTCGTATAGAAAGTTGGCATCGGCAGAGGCAGTCAGCACCACTTCCTTTAGCTTGCTCGTATATGCCCACACTCCCTTGCCAAAACTGCTGATGCCGGTCTTTGGGAACACAATCTTCTCCAATCGCGTCTTTGAGAATACCTTGTCGGGCAGACTTGCATCTCTTTCTACAATAAGCTTCTTGCCGTTTTCCATCATGTAATAGTCGGAGCCGGCAACGATACGAGCTTCACTAAGGTCGAGAACGCGCAGATGTCCGCGGGTGCGGTTGCCTTCAGCGTCACGTCCTGCCATGCTACGCAGCGTGCGCAGGTCGGCAGCGTTGATGTTTCCACTCACTGTTAGCGTGTCGTAGTTGTAAAACTTGTCGGCCTCTATTTGTGCAGCAAGCGTTCCTGCGGCTTCAAGAGCAATGCTGCCCTTTAAGGTTGATGATGTCTTGTCTGGCGTGATGTTTATCACAGCTTCTTGATTGCTTGAGAATTTGTATGCCTGTGGGTCGAGGATGTTTATATCGTAATAGCCGTCGTAGTTGCCATCCCATCCCCAGTTGACATGCACCTTACCTTCTGCGTCATATCCGTCGAGAACGAATGAGTGGCCACCCATTGACTTATCGAATCCGCCATACACAAGAGGCTGCTTGTTGTTAATCTGTTCGTAAATGATGCGCATCCACTCATTGTCAGAATAATCCTTCCTCACGATGTATTTGGCATCCTCAATGCCATAGTAGCGTTGCAAGCCTTTAGCCACATTCTCGTGCAGGGCACCGCTACCACCATCGGCTTCGCTGCCATACTCCATACCAACCGCCACACCCAGGTCGTGCATTATGAGTGCCACGGCGTCGCCTTCTTCTAAGGAGTACTTAGAATCGTAGGTCTCGAGCATTGCGTTCCAGTCGTACTTGCTCTTTTCGAAGTCTGCACTTATCTTTGTGCCCGACATATTGTTGGCAGGATAATAGATGGTGCGGCTGCCGATGCCATGCTCCGGTGCACGATGATAGCGAAGCACCTGAGCTGTCGACGTAGCGGCGCATCCCGTCAGTGTGCGTGTGCCGTTGGTGGCAGTAGGGCAGAGGTTGTTGTATGGCTTGTTCTGTCCCCAGCGAGTCTCGCAAAGAGCTGCTACCGACTCGGCATAGCCATACCGACTCGGCATCTTGTTCACAAGAGCCACTTTAGATGCCTTTGCGCGTGAGACCACCGCCTCGTTCACCATAGAAAGCCACCACTCAAAGTTGGGGTTGGTTGACTTCGGCTCGAACTTCGTGTCGCTATATCCTAATATGGCTGGTGAAGTGTCGTCGGTTGCTATAACTGCAAACCCATTGCCTTCAGAACCATATACCACATAGCCCTCTGATGCTTTCAGCTCCTTTATTGCTTTTGTGTCGATTGAGAACGATCCTCTTGCCGCTGCCTTCATTCTTGCGCTACCTAATAGCTTTATTGCCACGGCTTTCATCTGTGTCTTGGAGCGCGGCGCTGCAGAAGCGCCGGCTACAAGAAACATAAGGGCAAGAGGAACGAATGTGTATCTTTTATTAATGTTCATATCGTCTACTTGTCTACTTAACTGAACTTGCTAAAGTTCAATCTACTTAACTATAACTTTCTTACCGTTTACGATGTACACTCCCTTCTTCATTGTTGAGAAGTTGCTCACGTTTGTAGCAACGCGTATGCCGTCGATGGTATACACATCGAAAGTCTTCTCGGCTTTGGATACGCCGTTGATGCCGTTTGTGGTGTCTGTAGCAATGGTAGCCTCCGACTCGCCGTCGAAATAAACCGCTGTTACACCGTAGACGTATTTAGTGTTGCTATCTGCCGTTTTGTCAACAAACGTTGTCTGGTCTGACGGTACTGTGCCCACGAGGGTTCCATCACGATATATGCGATACAGTATCACGGTACCCGGACCGTAGGTATAAGTAATGTCGTCAATCATGAATACGAAAGAGTTAGCTGCCACTGTATTATGGTTGATGGCAAAATACTTGCTGCCTGCTGGCAACTCTACGCTTACTTCCTCCCATTCGCCCTTAGATGTGGTGTGCGTCTCACCAATCTTTGTGAACGAAGCCTGCTTGTTGTCTGTAGTAGAGTAGAGCACGTCGAAGGTCTCCGGATAATTAATCTTCTGGTCGGTATCGTTCTCGTTTTTCACCCAGAACGATATTGTCTGCTGCTCGCCAGACAATTCGGGCGAGAAGAGCCAGTTGTTCTGCGTCATGTCATTGCCTCCATTGTCGGCACGGTGGAAAGCGGCAAGATACTTGCTGCCGGTGTGTGCCTTGAAGCCCGGAACCTGCTCGAGTTGCTCTTTAGAGAGCCATCTGTCGAGTGGGTCGGCAAGGGTGAATGCAAACGATGTGCCCTGTGACGGATACTTCATATTGAACGGACCGCCTGTCGTTCCCGCATTGTTTGCCACCGACTTCCAGCCGCCAAACAAATCGGTGCTCCATGACGTATAAGACTCGAAAGTCTCTGTTGCAGTCTTCGATTCGGAATCGACCGCTGTCCATGCTACCTCCACTCCGTTCTCTGTCTTTGTGGCTGTAGCCGAGTCGGGGTGCGGCTTGGTTGATATCTCAAACTTAGTGGATGCTGATACCTCATTGTCATCGGTGTTCAGGTCGTTGCTGTATACCACGACGGCCTTCAGCTCTACACCCTCCTTGTCCTCAAGGATGCTGATAGGATACTCAAAATTGAATGTCTTGAAATAGTAGGCCTTCAATGGTTCGGCAGGAGTCTCAGAGGCAATAAGTTTGTTGTTGGCATATAGCTCTACCTTATAGCCGCGCGCATCCTTCGAGCCGAAGTTGTTCACCGTGACCTTCACATTCTCCGTTTCGCCCTTTCTTGCTGTTTCCGGGGCTTCTATCTCTGCACTCAAATCGTATGTGTATGTATCGCGTATGAACATACGGTCGACGTACACTACATTGCCGGTGTTGGCTTGCGCCACAAAATTGACAGACACGAAATCCTTATCTACATAGTCGGCGAGCGAAACGGCAGAAGCGGTCCACTTTCCTTCGTCCTTAGCTGCGTCAATATTTGCTACCTCTTCGGTCGTACCATCGGGCAACTCTACTTCAATCTTTATCTTGGCATTGCTGCCGGTTTCTGCCTTGTGGTAGAAGATGAGTTTCGGTTCGGCAGCGCCGGCGAGTGCTATCTTTCCTGTTCCGAGATAAGCCCAGTCGGTATCGGCCTCCGAAATCATGTGGAAGGCTCCGCCATCGTTGTCAACACAGTCGGGATATTTTTCGTCAATGGTCCAGAAATCTGACTTGCCCGTGCCGTACGTGGTCCACAAACGTCCGTGCAGAAGATTCTTAGCCACGCTCTCAGAGAACGGAAGGTCATAGGGCTTGCCGAGCATGATAGAAGGCAACGCCTTGTATGAGCTCTGTCCGTAATCGTTTTTGGCCGAAATCCAGAGCGTTTTAAGAACCTGTGCACCGGTGTTCGTAACCATTGGTATGTCTATTGTTGTTTGACCCTTAACCGATGCCACTTCAGTGTAGGTGGGGTAATAGTCGGAACCGCCACGCTCTGCAATGACATAGGTCACGTCTGAGAGGTCAACATATCCGTCGTAATTGCCGACATTCGACTCCTCCCATGTGAATGTCACCTTGTCGGGATGCTCGGCTGTGCGACGATTGTCGGGCTCCAGCGGCGATGTCTGTCCTACATATATAGCTACAGGCTTACAGTAGAAGCCCGCACCCTGCTCGTTCACTGCTGCCACACTATAGATGTTGATTCCGTTTGTTGCGGTGTTGTCGGTGAATGTCACTGTCGCACCAGGTTCGGCTGATGGTGCCTCTGCCACTACCTTGCCCGAACGGCGGATGAGAAACTTGGTTATATTCTCGAGCTTGCTGCCGCTGTAATTCTTTTCTGGGGCCTTGAATGAGAGAGTGGCTTGCAGTGCTCCCTTCTCAGCGGCTACAACAGAAAGATTGCTAACGCTGTCGGGAGCGTTTAGCGAGATGCCCTCGCCAATAGTGATATCGTCGATTTTCAGACCTTGCTGTCCCTTACTGCTGATGTCGTGGAAGCCGATATACAACTCCTCGTCTTCTGAGGGTGTGAAGGTGGCTTTGCGTACCTCATAGTCGGAGAGCTCTATGGTCTCCTCGGCCAGCAGTGTCTCTGTCATGCCGGCGGCTGTTGCGCTTTTTCCATACTTCACCTCAAACTTCTGCGGATACCATTTTGAGGTGCCCTTGACACGGAACGATAAATTGTATACGCTACCTGCTTTCACCTTCAGAGCCGGCAGTATAAGCCACTCGTCGGCATCTGCGTTCTCCGATTTTGCAGTAGTTGCACATGCGTCCTTGTCGTTTGACCAGTTAGGCTCGTCCCAAGCCCATGTTACACCGTCGCCATTGCCGTCGATTATTTCGTAGAGCGCCATCTCCGAAGCATCGTCAAACGTACCATAGAAAGGTGGCGTGATGGCGTTGCCGAAAGCCACATAGTTGCTCACAACCTCATCGCCCTTCACTCCGCCGTTGACGGGTGTGATGCCATAGCCGTATACGGCCTTGTCGGCATCGGAAGGAAGCGTCTCTGTATAGGATGTGCCGGCGTAACCTTCCTGCACAATCTTTCCTTCGGGGTATCTCACGATGTTATATTTGATGTCGCCCATGTAACCTCCGTAGAGTCCTTCGGTTGGTGCGCTCCACGTGATGTTCACCTTGCCGTTCTGGTCGATGGTGGTAGTTACGTTCTGAGCCGATTTCGGCTTGTCCATACCGACATACTTGCTGCCAAGAAGGCGTGGGCTCGGTCCTGCTTCATTGGCAAGAGTGATGATGAAGTTCACGTTGCCATTGCCTTTCAGCGTCACGCTCTGACATACCTTACTGCCTGCTGCTGCCTTACCCTCGGCAAGGGTGTCGGTGCCGTCGGTGATGGTATAGGTGATATCGCCGTTGAGTTCGTCGCCGGCGAACGTCTTTGTGGGCACATCAAAACAAACATCGCCCGTGAGCGAGCCGTTCTTGAAGTCGAATGTAAGATTCTCGGCAATGGCAGGTGCTCCGTCCTCGGCTGCAGGCTTCGGGATAGAGAGCATTGTTATCATGTTCTGGCCCTCGAAATCGCCAACAAGCGACAGACTTGCGTCGGTGAGGTCTACAGTGTAGAGCGTCGACTTCTTGTCGGCCTCTACACAGGCCCAATAGAAGGTGTTGGTCTTTTGGTCTATCTCACCACTCTGGTAGTAGAAGCTACCATCGCTCAACTTCAGTTGCTTGCCCGTTGAGCCTATATAGGTCTCTGCTGCTGTGTTGGTGTCTATCTTGTAGAGGTTGCCGTCGGTAGCTACACCATAAAGCACGCCCTGCTTGGTCACACCCATTGCCACATACGAGTGGCGCAAGTCGCCAATCTTGGTGCGCGTCATCTTCTCGTAGTCGACGATGCAAAGCTCGTCGCCGTTTCCTTCCGAATTGAGGAAGTCGCCATATACCGTCGAACCATCGGGCGCAATAGCCGTTTCGTTGGCTATGAACGATTTATTGTCAATCGACTTTTCTGCAAGTTTCTCCCACGTGTCTGTGTTATACTTATAATAGTATATCATATCAACACCCCAGAAGTTCTGATACATGATGAAGTAGAGATTGTTGCCAATCCATGCTCCACTGCCCGTAGCACGGAAGAAGTCTTCAACATATAGCTGCTTAACCTTTACGGGATTATTAGCCATGAATTCATACCATCCGTAAGCGTAATAGTCTTGGCTGACACTGGCCCATCTGTTGTCGAAGAGCACATTGCCCCAAAGCTTCCGACCATCCTCGGATGCCACACGCATAATTGTGTTGCTAATGCTTGGGGCTGACTGCTGCGTAGCTCTGACCTGAGCATTTGCACCACCGAATGCGTAGCTCGCTAACAGTGCAACTGCCCCGATCCTTGATAAAGTGTACTTTTTTCTCATATTTTTTAAATGGTTACAATAATGTGTCCAAAGAATTGTAAAAAAAGAAATTCTATGCAAAGATATATTATTAAGATTTAGGAATAAAAGGTTTGGCAGCCTTTCTTACAAAATGACATACAAAATACCTACAACTTGTTAGTCGGTTTGTGTTCAAATGAGCAAAATGTACACAAATGGGTATCGTATCGTGCAATGTGTTTGTTGAAGTTTTCGGCTCTTTAGTGTCTGCATATCGGTTGTTTGTAGTGGGAACGTGCCACCGCTCGTGTCCGCCGTCCAGTCAGATTGCGTTCGCCATCCAATCAGATTGCGTTCGCCGTCCAACCAGATTGCGTTCGGTGAGCGATGCCAAAATATCAACAACTACCGCGTTAACGTTGAGGTTATTGTTTGCGAACACACACAGCGAACTATCTAAAAGAAAGTGAAAAAGCAGAAAAACTCTTGGTTTTATTTGGTCGGTACGCCGAAATAATCTATATTTGCGCAGTCTTAGTTACATAACGCCATTGACGTTAGACTGACGAAAGACAAACAATTTAAAAACGAAAGAATCTATTATCAACTAAAAAACCTTTTATACTATGAACGTAGAGAAAATCATGCATGATCTCGAGGCTAAGCACCCGGGAGAAGCCGAGTATTTGCAGGCAGTACGCGAAGTTCTTATTTCAATTGAGGACGTTTACAACCAGCATCCAGAGTTCGAGAAAGCAAAGCTTATCGAGCGTCTTGTAGAGCCGGAGCGTATCATCACTTTCCGTGTTCCTTGGACAGACGACAACGGCGAAGTACATGTAAATATCGGCTATCGCGTTCAGTTCAACGGTGCCATTGGTCCGTACAAAGGCGGCTTGCGCTTCCATCCATCAGTGAACCTCTCTATCCTGAAGTTCCTCGGCTTCGAGCAGACCTTCAAGAATGCGCTTACAACATTGCCTATGGGCGGTGGCAAGGGCGGTTCCGACTTCTCTATCCGCGGTCGTTCTGACGCGGAGGTAATGCGCTTCTGCCAGGCATTTATGACCGAACTCTATCGCCACATCGGTCCTGATGAGGACGTTCCGGCAGGCGATATCGGCGTAGGCGGCAGAGAGATTGGCTATCTCTTCGGCATGTATAAGAAGCTCACACACCAGTATCAGGGCGTGCTCACAGGCAAGGGCTTGGAGTTCGGCGGCTCACGCATCCGTCCTGAGGCTACAGGTTACGGCGCACTCTACTTCGTACAGCAGATGCTCGCTACACGCGGTCTCGACCTCAAGGGCAAGACAATCGCTATCTCTGGCTTCGGCAACGTAGCTTGGGGTGCTGCGAAGAAGGCTACAGAGCTCGGCGGTAAGGTTATCACCATCTCTGGTCCTGACGGATACATCTACGACGAAGCAGGCATCGCAGGCGACAAGATCGACTACATGCTCGAGCTCCGCTCTTCAGGCAACGATATCTGCCAGCCTTACGAGGACGAGTTCCCAGGCTCTAAGTTCGTTGCAGGCACGAAGCCTTGGGAGGTTAAGGCAGACATCTACCTCACATGCGCTACACAGAACGAGCTGAACGGTGCCGATGCCGACATGATTCTTGCTCAGAAGCCGTTGTGCGTTGCTGAGGTGTCTAACATGGGTTGCACGGCTGAGGCTGTTGACAAGTTCGTAGCTGCCGAGCAGCTATTCGCTCCTGGTAAGGCAGTCAACGCAGGTGGCGTGGCTACATCAGGCTTGGAGATGACACAGAACTCTATACGTCTGAGCTGGAGCGAGAAGGAAGTTGACGAGAAGTTGCACTACATCATGCACTCTATCCACGAGCAGTGCGTGAAGTACGGCAAGCGTGCTGATGGCTACATCGACTACGTTCGCGGTGCAAATATCGCCGGCTTCATGAAGGTTGCCAACGCTATGATGGCTCAGGGCATAGTATAATGTCAAGAGTCAGAAGTATAAACATCTGAATTATAAGTGAAAAAAAGAAATACAATATTAGTAATTCTTGCAACAATAAGCCTCGCCTTTGTCTGCGCTCAAACGCAGACAGGCAAGGCTTCGTTCTATTCTAAACGTGCCACGGGCTCGCGCACAAGTAGCGGCGAGCGCCTACATCACGACAGTCTCACTTGCGCCCATCGCACCTATCCCTTCGGCACACTGCTGCGTGTCACCAACGAGCGCAACGGCAAACAAGTCATCGTGCGTGTCACCGATCGCGGTCCGCACGGACGCGGACGCATCATCGACCTCTCTTATCGCGCAGCACGGGAGCTCGGCATCCTTGCGCAAGGCGTAGCCGTCGTGAGGGTGGAACGTGTGCATACCTCCAAAATACCATTCAAGCCCGAGAAGGAAACACTTCCCGAGCTTGACTTTGAAGTGACGGAGTACACGCTGCCTGAAGACGGCGTGTTCCATTTCAATGAAACAAAATAATGGATATATGGTGTTCAAATTTCAAATGACATAACAACAAATGCGTATGAAAAAAATGTTAGTATTTGTACTTTGGGCTTTTGTTAGTATAGCATACGCTCAAGAATACCCCAGTTCGGGATAACCGAGTGTCTAATACAATATAAATGCAGCGTGAATA
>OGUD01001133.1_pt1 | contig 14977 bp, 9 predicted proteins | sample 1573671 | NCBI WGS metagenome assembly OGUD01 (sample SAMEA2582065, study PRJEB24529) | metagenome | biome: Human gut stool | place: China | collected 2011 | reverse complement strand
GTTCTGATTCCTTTTGCCCAGGCATCGGCAAGCAAAGAAATAGCATGGTTACCAATCATACCACCGGTTTCACTGGGTGCTGACCAGGATGGTAACCAGCCACATTGTTCTTGTGCGTCAAGCAATGCTTGCATATAGCGTCCTTGCATGGTTGGATGGAGAATGTTCGTCAGAGGGAACTGGGAACGGAATGTATCCCAAAAGCCGTTGTCTGTGAACATATATCCATCGTGAATCTTAGAATCGTAAGGGCTGAAATAGTAAGGTTCTCCATTCTCTTTTTCTTCATAGAATTTGTGAGAGAAGAGATTGGCACGGAACATACAAGAGTAAAATGTAGTCATATCTTCTTCTGTACCACCTTCTACCAATACACGATTTAACAAAGTATTCCATTCGTTCCTTGCAGCCTTTTTCGTATCTTCCAGCGATTTGTGATTCCCTAATTCACGTTGCAACGTAACCATAGCCTGTTCATGGCTAATATAAGAAGAGGTAACTTTAACCTGCACTTTTACTCCTTGCTTGAACTGGACATAAGCACCAACACCCGCACCGGAAGCAGCTAACTGACCACTTACTGTTTGATTGTCTTTATTATTCCATGTTCCGTATGCCGTAAAAGGTTTATCGAACTGGATAACAAAATAGTTCATGAACTCTTTCGGTACAAATGCACCATTGTTCACATAACCGGTAATTCGTTTGTTTTTCGGGTCTATCTTTACATCACTCATTTTCGTATAACCATCCAGAACTACATAAGCATCACCTGTAGAAGGATAGGAAAAGCGAAAATGGACAGAACGAGTTGTCGGAGACATTTCTGTAGTTATGCCATTATCAAATTTAACCTTATAGTAATGCGGACTACCTACCTCATTTTCGTGTTTGAAAGATAAAGCACGTTCTTCTTCACCAACAACCAGCTTTCCTAATACCGGCATTAAAGAGAATACGCCATAATCCCCCACCCACGGGCTACATTGATGAGTTTCCTGAAATCCACGTATAGTAGTAGCAGTATATTTATATTTCCATCCGTCTCCATTTTTACCTGTCTGTGGCGACCAGGCATGCATAGGATATGGTACGGCTGTTGTGGGATAGGTATTTCCCCAGCTAAGTTCATAAGTAGAGTTTGTTCCTTGCAATGTATTGACATATTTTACCAGATCTTTCTGTGCCGATACTTGCGGGGATACGCTTATTCCTGCAATCAATATGAGTGCTGTAAATAATCTTTTGATATTGGATTTGTTGTTTTTATTCATTTTGTATAGTTTGATTTTATTAATTATTACATGACCTGTTTATTTTTCAGTGAGACCTTTCCATGAATCCGTACGAAACGGAGAAGCGAGCAGTCCGTCACTATTTACCAGGTTATTGTCTGCCGGATTATTAGACCATCCATAACGGACTGCGACCGGTTCTTTGATTTCATCGTTGAAGACAATAACTTTCCCATCATGTATATAGGCCTGTGCCCATACAAATTTCCGGTCTGATCCGGCAATAGTAAAACCGTTGATATAGCTATATCTATTTTTATCACTGGTCGATAATCCTTTACCGACATTGGAGAAAGAAAGTATGATTTTATTTCCTTCCTTTTTCATTGACTCAAATACAGGACCGGCTCCCAAAACATCTTGCCCATAAGCAATTTTCAAGGCATGCTGATCCAACCGCTTACCTACATCCTGTTTGTTTCTTGGATGAATGTCAAAAGCCTCCCCTATATCGGTAATTACAGCTTGTCCGGTTTTGTGCAAGCGTAAAGTCATATTTTGTGCTTCACGTAACTCAGCCCATTCACTTTCCTGAGGTTGTGCCTCTATAGCCATAAAGTTAGCTAACTGAACCCAGATAAAAGGCAACTCGTACCCCCATTGTTTACGCCAGTCATTAATCATTAGCGGAAACAATGAACGATATTGCCAGGCATGAGCAGCGTTATTTTCACCTTGATACCAAATTACCCCTTTAATATTGTAACCGACCAAGGGACGTATCATGCCATTGTAAAGCAAAGACGAAAAGCTGTTAGGTCCGGAACCTGTGTTTGAAAAACCATAGGATGAACTAAGAACAGATGGTTTGTAACTCCATTCTCCCGCTAAAGGATATTTACGTCCAGCGACTTCCAGAAAAACCTCCTCATCTTTTGCAGACATGCCACCGATAGTACCTGTATCTGTCATACGCAAGGTAATTATGTTTTTTCCACTTTTCAATATACCGTCTTTAATGTGGTAGTTTCTGTTTGCAAACCAGAAATCAGTTCTTCCGACCTCAACACCATTCACATAGGTAATATCTCCGTCATCAATACCCCCCAACTGGATGTGGCCTTCCAAGCCGGCAGTTTCATCCGGCAAGTCAATCTCTGTTCTGAACCAGACTACCCCATCTTCATTTTTCAAATCACCGGACCAGATAGATGGGATATGAACCTTTTTCCAATCGGTCGTTTTCATAGTAGGAGCATACCATTTTTCGATCAATCCTTTATCTTTTTCCAGAGCCTTTTTGAAGCGTTCGATATCTTGCATAGAATAACCTAATGCTTTTTCCAACGTTTTACCTTTATAAGAGGCGTATACAGGGTTCTCCATAGCGGCCTCCCAACTTGTCCAGGTTTCAATATCGGTACCTCCCCAGGAAGAATGGATTAACCCGACAGGGACATCCAACTCTTTCTCTAAAGCTTGTCCGAAGAAATAAGCGACAGCAGAGAATGTAGGGCTTGTCAATGGGTTACATTCTTCCCATGAAGTTTCTTGTATATCGTCGCACTCATTCGTTTGTATCGTTTTAGGAACTGTAAGTAAACGGATTTGCTTATTTTCCGACTGTCGAATAGCCTCTTCCGCATTATGTGCTCCACTCAGATTAAATTCCATATTGGATTGCCCGCTACACAACCAGACATCTCCAATCAGAATATTATCTAATGCAATAGTATTATCATGGCCTTTCACCGTCATACTAAAAGGACCTCCATATCTCATAGAGGGTAGTTCTACCTGCCAGCGACCATGCCGATCTGCTTTTGCCGTTATACTCGTTCCGTTGAATGAAACAGTAACGGTTTCTTTTTTATCCGCTTTTCCCCAGATATGAATAGGCATATCCCGTTGAAGTACCATATTATCGGAGAAGAAATGCGGCAGGCTGACAGTAGCCTGCATAAAGCTGCTGAACAATAAGCCTACAGCTAATAATGATGGTTTGATAATCTTTCTCATATTTATCGTTTATGTTATTCGTTGCTAATTTATTCCCCATTCTTGATTAGGAGCAGCTCCTACTTCTATTTCTAAAGTTCCTCCTGCTATTATTTCCTGATAGTCGATGTGGCACTTTGTATATGTTTTGCCATTTAACCGTGCGGATTGGATGTACACGTTTTCAGGTGAATTATTCCGCACCTGAATTGTAAACGTTTTACCTTTCCCAACCTGTATGACAAGATGATCAAATAATGGCGTTGTAATTTCAAAACGAGTTTCTCCAGGGCAGACTGGATGAATGCCGCAAGCAGTCAATACATACCAGGCAGACATTTGGCCAACATCTTCATTTCCAACTAATCCTTCGACAGCATTTTTATAGGCTTTTTCGCAGATAAAACGACTCCATTTCTGAGTTTTCCAGGGCTCTCCCAGACGATTATACAGGAAGGGAACATGATGTACCGGTTCATTTGCATGGTTATAATAACTGTTCCACAAAAAATCGGGAGGTGTTTTTTCAAACATATTATCGAGATCTGTAATCACAACGCCTCTTCCTCCTTTTAAGGTAACCAAACCCTCGATATCATGTGGAACAAACCAACCTTGTTGTAATTCGTTACATTCCATGCAGCCATACCATTCCTGTAAATATCCTTCTTTCGGCCATGCAACAAAAGAGCCGTCTTCTTGCCGGGGGCGAAAGCTTTTCTTTTCAGGATCATAGATGTTGCGGTATGCCTGCGAACGTTTACGATACTTCTCCTGGTCCTCCTTTTTCCGGAGCTGACGCGCCAATTCCGACAGACACCATTCTGTATATCCGTATTCCAATGTTTTGGATATTCCTATTGGGTCTGGTGTATATCCCAGTTCCCCGTTCCCAAATTTTTCAGAAGAGTTAACGGCATATTGGTAGGCCTTTTCTATATCATATTTCCGGATACCTTTCGCATAAGCATCTGCCAATACTGAAATGGCCGGATTACCCAACATACACCCGCTATAAGCATTCAATAATTCCCAACGTTCGTAATATTCCTTTCCACTTTGTTCTGCTAACACAATTAATGAATTTAATAAATCATCAATTAATTGTGGATTGATAATCGTCTGTAAAGGCATCTGGCTACGGAAAACATCCCATCCACTGAATATAGTCCGTTTGGTAAATGAATCGGAAATATAAACTTTTCCATCTGCTCCCGGATATTCTCCATTTACGTCGGAAAAAATACGGGGATCAATCATTGTATGGTAAAGTGAAGTATAGAAAATTGTCTTTTGCTCTTCGTTTTTACCTTCTACTGAAATTTTATCTAATGCCTTATCCCATAAAATACGACTATTATCATATACCTGACTAAAATCCCAATCCTGTATTTCAGCTTTCAGATTCTTTTCAGCGCCTTCAGGGCTGGTAAAAGAAATCCCTGCCTTCAACAATATCTGTTCATCCTTTTGCGTTTCAAACTCGGAGTAAAAACCCAGATGTTTCCCTTTAAATTCTTTTACGCCCGGTATAATTTTTGCATCAGCAATCAATTGCTGATATGTATCACTTTCTATGTTTTCCCTTTTGCGGGATTGATCATCGGGTATATCGGCACTCCATACTCCATAGTTTTTTAACGGTTTGGAGAACTGAGCATAAAAGTATACGGTATAATTAGCTTTCCCTTCTCCATTACCCCAGCCTCCGCCATCCGGCGTACATATCATTTTTCCGGCAATTGTATGTTTATCCAACACCTCCACTTCCTGCCAGGTAGAGGTTCCGCCTACACGGTGCGCCAGGTCGATCTGGATACGCGACTGCTTACCAGCAGGGAAAGTAAAACGAAGCATTCCGCTATGTGGAGCGGCTGTTGCTTCCGTACGAATATTATAATCGCTTAGAAGAACCGAATAATATCCCGCTTTTGCCTGTTCTGATTTTTTATCATAACGGGAACGGTAACCTGCATCCGGATTATCCGGTTTACCGGAATTAGTTTTCAATGGTCCGGTAGTAGGCATTACCAGAAAGTTTCCCAGATCCCCGAACCAGCCAACCCCACTCATTTGGGTGAAGGCAAAGCCTTCGATGCTCTTATGTTCATAACTATATCCTGAACCGTTATCTCCTCCGGTAATCGTGTTGGGACTTACCTGAACCATACCATAAGGAGTCGTTGCCCCCGGAAAAGTTTTTCCTAGCCCATGATAAGCTCCCGCCGCATCTACATTCGTACTAGCCCCGACAAACGGGTTGACATAATCCGATAGATGCAAAGATATTTCCGCCTGGTTGGCTACAGAGTTACAACCGACCAATGCGGTACTGACTAGAATACCTAATAGTTTATACATCTGAAGGTCTATTTTTATTATTGTTTAATTCTGAATGTCTTAATCCCGAATTGAGGAATATCAAAAGACAAAATCTGCCGGTTCTTATCTTTCCGGTAAGAATAATCTTTTATCTTTTCATTTTCCAGATTTATTTCTTCAACAGAAGCCGGAATAAACGGTAGTATAAAGGATTTCATTCCGCTTGTCCCCTCATTATAAAGACGGACAATCAAATTATCCCCGTCGTAATAAGCAGTACTCAAAAGTAAATCCTTATCCGGTATACTTAATAAAGAAGCAGATGGTTTATCCGAAGTCGCATACAAGGCAACCAATGGTTCTCCCCTTCTGGCATTTTCAAAAGATATATGGGCTTCATTCCACATACCTCTATGAGGTAGAAAGCTGTAATTGATTTCCGTCTGTTCCTTTATGGCATAATCCCGCCCCCACAGTCCTCCACCAGAATACTGGACAGTCAGTCCCAACGGATAGTCTTCTCCATGCAAATAGCTGGTTGTATGGTCTGTAAATAGACAGAAAGCCTGATCATTCTGTTTGTCGTACAAATCCACCCAATTCAGGATGACATTATTCTTTATACTGTCCCAACGATTGAAAAAAGTATTTTTCAATTTACTTTCGCAGACATCGAAGGGTGCATTTTTGTAAACCTGCTTATGACCCGGAAGAACGGGGAAAAGCAGATGTAATTTATAACGATCATCATAATAAGTCTTACGAGATTCCTGCATTTTGCTGGTTTCTTTCCGTTCTCCAATCCTGGTATTACCTTGCCAACTAATTATCAAACGACAATCAATCCGGGGGTCTCCTTTCTTTAATGTCAAATATTGTGTAAACGGATGTCGTCCTATTTTCCCTTTGATGGAAACAGTCGTTATCAGAGCCCCATCCACTTCTACAGATACATTGGCCGGAGTTGAGGAGGAAGATAAAAAGCCTCCTTCTTCATAAAAGTTACCACGCAGCTCGTTGAAAGCATAACCTGCCTGATTGTCTATCCATTCTTTCTTTTCTTTTTTACTGTAGAGAGATGTGATTGTACCACCTTTTTCCGGGTCAATTTCTATCCGATACAAATCATTCTCTACAAGTAAGTGGTTATTTGCTAACCTTTTGGTTTGTATCTCTTTACTCTTTGAAACCTTACCTTCTTTCAGGGAAAAAGAAGTATATCCCATTGCGGGGACATCCGCCATAAATACGATTTCATTTTTTGATATTTTCTGATAAGGAACCGTTTTACCAGAAATATTTTTCACAACAAATGGAATGGAAGTCCAGGGAGTATTTAATTTACAATGGACTAACTCCTTACGATTTATTCCAGCCGTATTATATATTTGTATCGTTGAGTCATCTCTTTGTTGGGGAGCAATCAGCTGATCACATATGTTATTACTTTCAGTTGTATATAAACGTACGTTCTCTGCCCAGGTTTTTCCAGTACTTCCCATGTTATTGTAAGGTACAATCCAGCAATCGTGATGTTGTGACATCAATAAGTTACGCCATGCCCTGTCGAGCGCTTTATTATCCCAGGCTTTCCGATCGTAAAACCTCTGTAGAGTAGCTATTTTTTCGGTCTGTATCAGTTTTTGTTCGGTAACTCGTATTTCCTGCGACAGCTTTTGGAGCACCTGGCTTCCCCACATCAAAGAAACCAGCACATCCTCCTGGCTGACTCTCCAGTCCTTAGCAGGAAGTCTGTCTGTTACCTTGTTTAAATAATCAGTCCATAGAGTATAAGTTCCGGAAGATTTTTCAGGGGCTCCGAGCCAAGGTCCGTTTTTCCATCCGGCATCCTGATAACACATACCTATCGGATATGCTATACCACCTTCTTTACAGGCATTCAGGTATTTGGAGGAATTGTTCCATGCGGTTGTCTGCCAAGTGGAGTTATCTTCCAGTTTTTCCACACTATAACGGGGAATGGTCAGCATTTGAGTATTGTCCGGACCGATCCAGTTCACTAAGTCATCTCCGTAAGCTATCATATATCCTCCATAGCAAGTATCCGGGTTCTTCAATACAGCATACCGGAAACCAAACAAACGGAGTATTTGTGGCAACGCACTGGTGAAGCAGGGCTCTTCCACGGCATATGTGTGGAATGAAAGTGTAGGAAAATGAACCCTCAACAGGTTCATACCATAAGAAAACTGCCGTATCAGGCTTTCCCCCGAGATATTGTAACAATAAGGTTGTGAATAGGTGGGGTTAGTGAATTCAATAAGCCGTCCGTCTTCTTTCGCCAGGAATTGTTGAAACTCTCTATATGTATCCGGTACCCAAACTTTAACAGAGTCAAATGTTTCCGGTTCCAATTCCAGATTAATCCGCCAGCTCGGATATTCTTTCAGTTTATCCATCATGAATGCAGTTTGCCATTTAGGGTAATGTCCGAACACACCTCCGTGATATCCGTCGGCAAAATAGACAGACTGGGCATGTAATCCTCCTAACCCTATCAGGGTAATAAGTGATGATACGATTTGCTTTCTCATGGTACTAACTGTTGGTCTGTTTTCACTTTTACATCTGTATTAATTCAATTCTTCTGATTTTGGGTTGAGCGATCGAATAAATCATGTTTACAAGTACCTCCATTTCTTTATTCCATGCTTCGCGTATTTCAGGATGCATCGCTTTGGTGAAATTATCAATATGTCCCTGCAAGAAAATGTTGGCATTCAGATTGGCTCGAATAGAATCCATCGCTACATGATTATCGGCAAACAGAAGTCCTTTATCTTTCAAAATAGCAAATTCAGTCCAGGCATATTCTCGAAAACGTTTTTCTATTTCCCAACGTTCTTCGTTCAGATGCATGATTTTTACTGCTTGTTGATATTGGGGCGTCTGGGTCAACTCCGCCATATTGATACCTTTAGCCAGGTCTCCCGCTGGAAAAGTTGCCATTTCTTCTCCGTCAATTTTCAGGGTATAATTGCCTTTCAAACCTTTAACCCGCAACACTTCCTGATTAATATCCTGTATAAGAGGCACATATTGAGAAGCCATCGACTGACTCCTTTTTTTACCCCAACCACGTGGTACTGTATCTAAAGGATAAGGCAAAGCTTTTGCCAGGTAGCTAAAAGAGAGGTTACCGTTTTGGTTTTCCACATTACTAATGTAACAATTGTTTTGCGTTTCTACTCTTTTGTTTGTAGCATTTACACAAATTTCAGCGACTGACTTTCCGGCAAGTCCCTGTGATTTAAGAAAGAAATAAGCCATCAGCATATTCCCATCGTTATCCGGGTGGATACGGTCTCCCTGCATTAAAGTGAACTCAGGATTCTTCGCTTGTTGTTCTGCGTTGATTTGTAAAATGGGGTTATGGAAATCAACGAAGGCCCAGTTGTTTTTCTTCGCAGCATCAATCTGCATGCCTATAATTTTCCGAATTGTTTCATTTTTGTTCGGGAACGGTTTATTATCCGCATTTTTCCAGGTTTCATCGTAAGGAGAACCTCCTATCAAAACCACTTCCGTTTCCGGATGTCCTTTCATTATTTTCTGCATAGCCTGAAACGTGGTATCCACTCTTTGTAGTTGCTTTTCAACAAACTGAGCTGCATCATCCCGGAAGTATTCATAATAACCGCTGTCATTCATCCCAAACGTCAAAGTCAGAACAGTCGGCTTTTTTGCATACGCATCTTCTTCCAGACGCTTGAGCATATCCCAGGATGCGTCCCCTCCGATACCTGCACTATACATTTGCATACGCTGATCCGGAAAACGGGTCATATAATATAACCAGATATAAGAATGGTAATGTCCTCCTTCGGTAATACTATTTCCAACGAAGACCACCCGGTCGCCAGCTTTAAACGGTTCCGGAGCTTTTTGGGCAGACAAAAATTGCACAGCCAATAAAGCTGAAGCTATTAATACTATTAATTGTTTCATTTTCATTAAAATTCTAATTGTTTGTCGGAAACTGCAACAGCTACAAATGAGTCTGCACAGCCGTAATATAGATACCATTTGTTTTTATAATATACCAGCCCTTCGATAAAAACAGTTCCTGCTGGGTACTGGCCACTTTTTTCAAAATCATCCGTAGGTTGCAGGAATGGTTTATCCAGGCGGGCTATTACTTTTGTCGGATCTTTCTGATCGAACAAAACCTGACCTGCACAATAAGAGTTGGCTGGATAAGCGGTGTCCCCTTCGGTTCCGGCTCTGTTTTTCCCGTTGTATAATAACAGAATGCCTTTCTTGGTAAGGATGGCGGGAGGACCACATTCCGTTAAATGGCTATCAAATTTACCTGGACGGGGAGAGAATAGCTTCAACAAATTACCATCTTTATCTACAAGCGGTTCCCAGTCCGTCAGATTATCGGAGGTTGCAGCATATACATTCTAATCTCCCAAATACATGAAATATCTGCCATTGATCTTTGTAATAACTTGTTTATTCCCCTTTAGTGTGGTTACGATAGAGGCAGATTTAGACGGTTCGTCATAAAATCGACCTTCATATGCTTTGCCAAATGCCGGCCCGTGTTTTGTCCAGTTTACTAAATCTTTGGATGTAGCAACAGCAAGACGGGGTACTTTTCGGTTCCATTGTGTATATAGTAATACATATGTACCATCTTCAGTCATTGCTACACGTGGATCTTCCGTTCCTCCAGGACACTCATTCGCTTCTTGCGAATCTTTCGCAGGGTAGAATGCAGGGGTAGTTTTCCTTGTAAAATTAAGCCCATCAACAGAGGTTGCATATCCTAAACGAGATGTTCTGGAACCAATCCCCTGTGCCGAATTATCCTCTGCACGGTAAAGAACGACAATTTCATTCTTGTAAATAGTTGCGGCCGGATTGAATGTGTCGCTTTCTTCCCAGGCAACAGAGTCTTCCCGCATCGGACAGTAAAACTTTGTACTTCCCTGCGGAGAGATAATCGGATTCTTACCGGCTTGGCGTTCGAAACCATCCAGACACCAGTCTGTAGTGTCTACTGCGACAGTTTCTGTACTTTTCTTTTTCATTTCGCATGAAGTGAATGCTATTGCCAGCAGTAAGCCGACAGAGATAATCATAATACCTTTATTCATGGATATCTTTTTTTTATTTAATTAGTAGATAACAGATACAATTTATCACACAACTGTTTTTAGACTTACAATATTATAATATATATCTGTTATTAAGCCTCTACTCTTGACCTTCTTCGTGTAATTGTATCATTTTTTCTTTCTTATGACAGGATAGACTGCTTAATTTCCAAAAGAAGGTGGAGTTACTGAAGTTCCCCATGCCTTATTCGGTTTCGGGGACAGCGAATATTCGAGTATTCCGCCATTTTTAATGTCATTCCAGTCAATCCAAGTCGAATCAGATCTTTTCCCGTTTACTTTCAAAGCCTGTATATATTCTTTCCTTTCGTCCCCACCTTTTATCACTAAATCCCCATCTGCCAAATGCAATATAATTTCAGGAAAAAAGGGACTGTTAATGGAAAAACCTCCAACTCCGGGTATTTCAGGGAAAAGACCGATATTGGCAAATACATACCAAGCCCCCATCGAACCCAAATCATCATTTCCGGGAAGTCCATCCGGACGGCTATTGTACTGTTCATCCAATACTTTACGGATGATATGCTGTGCTTTATAAGGTGCCCCCACCCAATTATAAATCCAGGGAATCTGGAAACTGGGTTCATTACCCGAAGCAAACCATTCATCTCCATAACTGGCATCCAGGCGGTGAAATAATTCGTCCAAACGTTTTTCTCCTTCTTGTTTGCCTCCGATTATTTGAAGCAATCCTTTCAGATCGTAAGGAACCATCCAGAAATAATTTTTGTAAGTAGATTCACGCCAATCGTCACCCTGTTTCTTCCAGGAACCATCTTCGTTGCGGGAACGGAGCCAATTAGTTTCTTTATCATACAAATTCTTCCATTTCATGGCACGGTTGGTATAATAATTGCAGACAGGTTCATCGTTGCAAGCCTGGAGCGCATATCTTCCAATCGCAAAATCGGAAGAGGTATATTCCAGCATGGCAGAAGCATCATAATACCCTTTTTCAAGATACTGTTCGAGACCGGGACGGGTCAATACACCCTGTGAATTGGCTCCCGGCACTTCTGCTCCATAACGCATCGTTTTCAGTATACTGCGTGTATCGTAATTTCTGGCACCGAAAGCATAAGCATTCGCAATCAGAATAGGTGTAGGATCTCCTTGCATAATACCAGTCTCAATATTTGCCAGAACCCAACGGGGAAATCCACCTCCTGAACGAATGGCAAATAACTGATGCGACATGACAATATCGGAAGTAACATCGGGAGCCAGCATGGCGATCAATTGAGTTTGTGTGCGGTAAGTATCCCAATTACTGAAAGAGGTATAATATTTACGTTCGGATTTATAAACTTTATTATCTGAACCCATATATTCACCGTTCACATCACTACAAACGTTGGGATGGATAAATGAATGGTATAAATGCGTATAGAATTGTGAGACACGGTCTTCATTATTTCCCTTTACTTCAATTTTTCCCAAATACTGATTCCATTTATTGGCTGCCGATTGTTTTACAGAGGAGAAGTTCCACGCCGGATTTTCTGTTTTCAGATTTTCTCTTGCATTTTCGACCGAAACATAAGATACTCCGATCTTATATAAAACCTCTTTCTTCTTATTAAGGTCGAAAGTGAAATAAACCCCGGAGTTTTTACCTTCCGCAAATTTCTCCCCGGGAAGTAAGCGTTCATTTTTCCATACACCTAACGATACGGAAGAAGCATCGAATTCTGCAACGAAATAGACTTTATAGGGAGTAGGAAATCCGCAAAAAGCGCCCCCGTCAGCATAACCTTCGCAGGAAGTAGGAGAAGTTATTGAAATGGCAGCAACCTGAATCGGCGTTGCAGCTACACCACCACCTATAATAATCGTTCCTCTATTTTCATTTGCTGAAAAAGAATATTTAGCCATTCCGGTTCTTTCCGTAACCGTTAATTCAGCCTGTATACTGTCGTTGACACAGGTTGCATAATATCCTGGTGAGAGATGCCCGCAGATTTATAATACTGTCCGGAGATGTCCTCAGTTCACCGGATAACGGTAGAGTCGGAAAATTACCCATATGGTCGCAACCCGCCCCACTCAACTGGTTGATAACAAATCCCAGTTGCTTTGAGAAATAAGTAGGCGTAAATTGTACCATCCCGAATGGATAAGTAGCTCCCGGATACAAATATCCCGAAGACCAGCCATTCCCCTGAGTTCCGATTAAAGTATTTACTTTCCCGCTATAATCCTGCGCCTGTAAAACAGCCGGCCAAAGAGATAAAATCTGTATTGCAACAGACAGGAAAAATGTATATAACTGTTTTCTCATGTTATTTTTATAATAGAAAATCGTTTTACTTAGGAATATACCTCCCCGGTATCCGATGTTTCCATAGGATACACAGAGAGTGTATATTCTTGTAAGTGAATAAACTAAAACCTATAAACCTTTCTGTTTATTTTTCTATAGTAACTTTAACGGGAACAACTGTACTGTAGTTCACTTTGCCGTTTGTAGTTACACCAATACGGACAAAGATCTGGCTTCCGTGACCCAAGATAATGGCTTTGTTATCTTCTTTGTTGAAGTTCGCATTATTGGTAAGGTCAATAGATTGGGTCAGTTCTGTGTTTAATAACTGATTATCATCCGTTCCTTTACGATCGAGAGTATTCATATCCATAAAATTACCGGTAACCTTATCTATATACGGACTGATATGCCAGGCTAGAAATGTATTTTCAATCTTGTAATCAGCTTTACTTCTTGAAATCTTATAAGCCACGTTCAGTTGTTTGTTCTCGAAAGTAGCTCTTACATCACTAATACGGGCATAAGGAGTGACTAAGATATCTTTTTCTGTAATGCTTCCACCTCGAAGAGACACATCTATTGTATCGACCGGATAGAAATTAGTTTGTTCAAAAGTCAATAGATAATCCGTACTGAACGCCCAGCTATTTTCATAGGTTCCATCTATTTTTGCATAGAAAGAAACCGGAAGTTCCGAATGATCCCGGTCTGTAGAATAGAAACGGTCTTTTTCATACAGTCGCAACCTTACGCCATTGTCTCCCTGTACCGGCATAGGGACAAGTTCCGATGTCTCTGCATCAATAAAACGACCTTTGATTCCAGAATTGGGTTCATCATAGTTGTCATCCTGACAAGAAACCAAGGAAAGGGAGCCAAGCAAAATGGATAATATGCTATATATAATTTTTTTCATATTTAGAATATTTTTTAATTAAAAACCAGGATTATTACCTAACATTGGATTACTACTCATGTCATCGTCCTTGATTTTTACATAGTAATTCCTTGTCTGGAACACTTTATTGGGTTTTGGAGCTTTACCGGTAGTAAAGATGTATTTATTTTCGCCCCATACAAACCAGGGGTATAAAGCATTTGTCGGAAAGTCAGCCAATACGATATGGGCAGTTCTCCATCTTTTCAAATCCCAATGGCGATGATTTTCGTAAGCCAGTTCGACACGGCGTTCGTTGCGGATACGTTCCAGAGTTACCTCACCACTCAGTTCACGTATGTCGGCACGTCTTCTGACTTCATTCAATGCAGATACATTTCTGCCAAACGGAAGATAGGCCAGGGTGCTTCAGAATAATTCCCAACAATGTTTGTAATCGATTCATCCGAAAACTTTTTTGTATAGAAACCGGTCTTACCAACGTCTCCCGTATCCCAAACACCGTCTTTACCCAAGATTTTCACCTGGCTGTTTTTGTAGTATTCATCTTTATTGCCGGAAGTAACGAATTTGTCATTTCCTGCAATAGACGGGTCATAAATACCTCTTCTGATTTCAACGATACCACCACGACAGTTATCAAACGGGAGATAAAATGTAGCTCTCAGGCGCGGGTCTTTATCCTTGAACAGATCCAGCGGTGAATCATACTTAATGAAGTTGCCAGAGTTATCTTTCAACTTCAGTTTACCGGAAGTTCCATCCTTATACTCATATGCTTCAATTAAATCTAAAGTAGGATTTTGTCCGCAGCCATATCCATTCTGAACAAAACTAAACGGGACATTCAGTAAGTCCCAGGAATGTCCTTTATCTACAGCCTGAAATTCTCTATAGAAAATGAACTCTGAACATCCTCTCTTTTCAAGGAACATTTTTTGATAATTTTCAACTTTATCGGAATACTTATTATATAAACTATATTGATTGGAATTAATAACACTATCTGATGCGGTGATGGCTTTTTTCCAGTATTTATCGGCGTCTCCGTTGTTGACTCCAACAAATCGTTAATCCAGATCTTGTTATTGCACATCTTAATGGTGGT
>OGUD01001127.1_pt1 | contig 15042 bp, 10 predicted proteins | sample 1573671 | NCBI WGS metagenome assembly OGUD01 (sample SAMEA2582065, study PRJEB24529) | metagenome | biome: Human gut stool | place: China | collected 2011 | reverse complement strand
TATTCCCGTGCTGCCTCTCCGTCCGGACAGATTTCCGCATTAATATGGAAATTAGCTACCTGACCTCTCGCATGGACCCCCGCATCCGTTCTTCCGGAGCCATGGACCTCTATCTCTTCTCCAGCCATTCTGAAAAGCACGTTTTCCAGTTTTCCCTGAATCGTATTGTCGGTATTTCCCTGTTTCTGCCACCCATCATACCGGCTTCCGTCGTATTCCAGAGTAATGCGGATATTATTCTTCATGATTGTTCCTTCCTGATCTCCAACTGAATGCGGCCCGTCACATTCAGATGTCCCCGCGGCCGCTTATTTTCTTTTAAACAAAAATTCCCGGCAGAAATTACTCCTTATCCGCCGGGAATGTCTGGCTCATCTGCCTGTTACCGTCTGAAAAAGACTACTGATCTTCCAGAACCGATGTACAATGCGGACAGCGTGTCGCATGAATATTGATTTTCGTTTTGCAGTACGGGCATTCTTTTTCCGCAGATTTCACCATTATTTTACCAATTTTTTTCTCTGTTGGGAATACCCGGAGACCGTTTTTTTATCTCTGTGCCTGTTTTTTTATCATTCCGCCGTTTTAGACGGGTTGAATATATGTGTCAGGAAAATAAACATCTCATGGGCGAACAGCGGCATGGCCGCAAGCACGAGCAAAGTTTTCCATTCCCCGGCATTCAAACGCACCGTCTGAAATGCCGCAACCAGAGCCGGCTGTTCCGTCACCATAAGCTGCAGAGCAAATCCAATGAATACTGCAGCGATCATCAGAGGGTTCCCTCCATGATCCATCCGAAATACAGATTTTTCCACGTCACGCATTCCGATCGCATGAAAAAGCTGTGACAATCCAAGAACCGTAAATGCGTATGTCTGGCAGCATGCAAGAAGCTTTGGAGACTGTAAGACGTCCGCCACCGCTGCCGGGGTCAGCTGCCGTCCGCTGCTTACAAGAAGCTTTGCAGGAACGATCAGAAACGCGGTCAGACTGATCAATGCGATCAGGAAACCGTAAAACAACGTACAGACTCCGCCGCCATGCGCAAACAGGCTCTCTCCTTGCTTTCTCGGTTTTTCTTTCATCAGTTCTCTCCCGTCACATACATCTGTCCCCAGGGCCAGAGCCGGCAACGAATCCGTGATCAGATTGATCCACAGGATATGACTTGCCTTAAGAGGTGCCGGAAAGGAAAAAAGGATCGCAAAAAACATGGTCATGATCTCACCAAAATTCGATGATAAAAGAAAAATGACCGTCTTTTTAATATTGGCATAGATCTCTCTTCCTTCCCGGACAGCTTCCCGGATCGTTGCAAAATTGTCGTCTGTCAATACTATATCTGCTGCCTGCTTTGCCACATCCGTTCCGCTCATTCCCATCGCGATCCCGACATCCGCCGCTTTTAAAGATGGGGCATCATTGACTCCATCCCCGGTCATCGCCACGATTCCTCCGGATTTTTTCAATGCCCGGACAATCCGTACCTTATGATCCGGAGAAACTCGTGCAAATACCCGGATCTCCGAAATCTTATCAGCAAGCTCCCCATCGCCCAGGCAGTCCAGCTCTGCCCCTGTCATGCACTGAGAGGGAGAATCCGCGATCTTAAGCGTTCTTGCGGTCGCAAGTGCCGTATCCTTATGATCCCCTGTAATCATGACGGTCGTAACACCTGCATGGCGGAATTCTTCCACTGTTCCGGAAACCTCCGGACGGACCGGGTCCTCAAGCACTGCCATTCCCAGAAAGGTCATTCCCTTCTCGGAAAGATCCTTTCCCTCCTTTACCGCCGCCCCAAGAACACGCCCACCGGACGCAGACATTTTTTCTGCCCGCCTCATGTACCATGTTCGTTTCGATGCTCCCATCGGATGAACTCCCATTTCGTCTCGGTAGGAGGTGCAATTTTCAAGGATTATGTCCGGTGCACCTTTCGTGAACGAAACTGTCCGCATTCCGTTTTGATGCACCGTTGTCATACACTTTCTCTCCGAGTCAAACGGACGCTCCGCAATTCTTTTCCACGCATCCCGGATCTGTTCGGACTGTTTTTCCCCATTCCTTGCATTTTTATCCGCATATAAAAGAAAAGCTGCTTCTGTAGGATCTCCGATGATTCCGCGCTTTCCCCATCTTGCATCATTGCAGAGTAAAAATGTTCGTAAAAGCCACTCTCTGTCCCCATCCAGATTCCGCACCGTCATCTGATTTTTTGTCAATGTCCCCGTTTTGTCCGAGCAAACCACATTAACCGCTCCAAGAGTTTCCACAGAAGGAAGACGTCTCACGATCGTATGTACCTTCGCCATCCTCGAAACAGAAAGCGCAAGGACGATCGTCACCACAGCCGGAAGTCCTTCCGGAACTGCTGCCACAGCCAAAGAGATCGCTGTCAGAAACATCTCCCCAACATCCCGCTTCTGCCAGACTGCCGCCAGAAAAAGGATCGTACAGAGACCCACAGCCAGAATACTAAGAAATGTTCCCAACTCTCCCAACCGTTTCTGAAGCGGTGTAATCTCTTCCGGTGTTTCATGGATCATTTTCGCGATTCGTCCGATCTCAGTTTGCATCCCGGTATCTGTAACAATCCCTTCACCGCGTCCGGCAGTCACAAAGGTTGACATATATGCCATATTTTTTCGATCACCGAGAGGTGTTCCGGTCGAAGCCACATACTGCGCATCCTTTTCCTCCGGTACAGACTCTCCGGTAAGTGATGCCTCCTGTACCTTCATATTTTCCGAACGGATCAGTCGGAGATCCGCCGGTACCTGCTGCCCGGCATTTAAAAGCACCCTGTCGCCCGGCACCAGCTCTGCCGCGTCCATCTCCAAAAGCTTTCCGTCCCGCCGGACAAGCGCCTTCCTTGTTGTCAGCTTTTTTAATGACTCCAGCGCTTTCTGAGCCTTTCCCTCCTGAATCACACCAACCGTTGCATTGAGCAGCACAACTGCTGCAATGATCACCGCATCTCCTCGTTCTCCAAGAAATACAGAAATTCCTCCTGCCGCCAAAAGTACATAGATCAGCGGATCCATCAATTGCGAAAGCATCCGTTCTGCCACAGACGGAGGTCTTTTCTCCTCCAGCTCATTCCGCCCATACTCCCGAAGCCGCTTTGTCGCTTCCTTCCCACTCAATCCCCCGTCATCCGACGATCCCAGCAGCATTTTTGTCTCAAAAACAGAGCACCGTTCAAAATCCCCCGGCTTTTCCATAAAAAAATTCTCTCCATCCTCTTTTGCTCAAAGCAAGTTTATGAGGATGGAGAGGAAATCATGCCTGCATTCCCATTCTTCGACTGACCGATCAACGAAATTTATAATTTTTTATGATCGCCTGCAAGGTACGTGTCCCATTATATTCATTTACATCCGGATAATAGATCATGTCGATCGTATTCTGCCCTGTCTGCTCTTCCAAAAAACGATCTCCATCTGCAAACAGCAGACCATCGAACGGATGTCCAGTGTTCGTCACCAGATTCATTTTCACGACATTTCGATTTTTTCCAAGAACACGTACATTTCGAATCGTCAGACTTTTCTGGGCAAACAACGGTTTTTCATTTCCCTGCCCGAATGGTTCCAGACCTTTGAGCTCATCCACGATTTTTTCATTCACATACTCAAACGGCATCGGAACATCGATCCAGATCTGCGGAACGAAATCATCTTCCGTAAGCTTTGCATTTTCATTCAGTCTTCTCCTGAACTCATCAATATCACTTTCCTCAATGGAAAGTCCCGCTGCCATTGGATGCCCGCCAAATTTCACCAGCAGATCCGACACCTCGCAAAGCCCCTGGTACATATGGTATGCCTCTATGGAACGTCCGGATCCCTTCGCACTCTGCTCGCCTCTCGTCAGCACAAAGGATGGCTTATGGAAATGCTCCCGGAGTCTTCCGGCTATGATCCCGGCAAGTGATTCATGGCACTCCGGCAAGAACACCACCAGCACCTTATCCGACATGTAGAAACGTTCTACCTGTTCGATAGCCTCTGTTTCTCCCTTTGCCGTCATATCCTTTCTCACATCATTGAGTTCCTTTAATTCATCCGCCAGCCCACTGACCCGGTCCGGATCCTGTTCTAACAACATCCGGAGCGCAACCTTCGCACTTTTCAACCGTCCACCTGCATTTAAGCACGGTCCGATCACAAAACCAATGTGATATGCGCTCAGATTGTTTATATCCAGGTTGTTTTTCTCTACAAGCATTCTGAGACCGGTGTTCTTCGTCGAACCGATCTTTTTCAGTCCATATTTGACGATCAGACGGTTTTCATCCTGCAGCTTCATGACATCTCCCACGGTCGCAATGGCCGCAAACTCCAGAAGCTCCATCCACTCATGCTCCGGAATTCCAAGATCCTCATAGATCACGTTTATAAGCTTCCATGCTACGACCGCACCGCAAATTTCATGGTACGGATACGTCTCCCCGTCCTGCTTCGGATCAACCACTGCATCTGCCGGCGGCAGAATCTGTCCATAAGCATCTACCGGTACTTCATGATGATCGGTTACCACAACCGTCATGCCAAGCTGCTTTGCGATGCTGATTTCCTTTAATGCCGCGATTCCATTATCACAGGTCACAAGTGTATCGATCCCGTCCTCTGCTGCCTGACGAATGATGGATTCATTGATCCCGTAGCCATCCCGGATCCGGTCCGGTATCTCATAATCAATCTGCCCATTTCCGGCAGCACGGTGAAATCCCTTGAGAAGAATATATGTTGAACAAACACCATCAATATCGTAGTCGCCGATGATCCGGATTTTTTTCCCTTCTATCAACTTCTTTTCAATGATCCCCGCAGCGGTCTCCATTCCCTTCATCTGTCGCGGATCATAAAGATCATCCAGTGTCCCGTAAAGATACTTTCTCATCTCACGTTCATCCAAAAGACCTCGGTTTCGCATGATCCGAACAGCCACCGGACTCACCCCCAGACGCATCGCAAGCCCGTTAAAATCTGCCCGTTTTGTCTGAAGCATCCAGATTTCTTTCTTTTTCTGCATCGTTTCTCTCCCTCTTTGCGCTTCCTCATTCCGGCACGTTCAATACTTCTGGCCATTTTCCTTCAGCCATTGCCGCCGTTTTCGATAATCCGGCAGAATCTTCTCCACTTCATCCCAGAATTCCGTGCTATGGTTCATCTGGAGCCGATGGGCAAGCTCATGGACCACAACATAGTCCAGAATCTCCTCCGGCATCAGAACCAGCTTCCAATTAAAATTCAGGTTTCCCTTTGCACTGCAGCTCCCCCAGCGCGTCTTTTGCTCCCGGACCGTGATCGATCCATAGGAAACGCCCATGAGCCCTGCGTAATAACAGCATCGTTCTTTTAACACGTTTTCCGCTCGTTTTTTTCCTTCAAGACGTTCCGTTTCTGTGTAGGACGGACGCACTGCAAGGATCTGTTCTCCGGCACGGAGCCTCACCTCGATCCAATCCCGATGACTCTCCACAAACCAATCCGCAGTCTCCGGCGGTGTCCGGAAAGGAGCACGCACCGTAATCGTTCCGTCAAGCTCCACCTTCAAAGACATGGAACGGCGCCTGGACCGGACCAGCTCATATGTAAAATGTTCCGTTCTTCTTTTCATGATTTCCTCCAGAAGCTTCTTCCTTTTTCACTGCACAAGTTTCACAGAAAGTTCCATCAAAAGTTCCCATGAAATCGAAAAAAGGCATCTGCAATTGCAGATGCCTTAATCAGCGCGCCAGAGAAGATTCGAACTCCCGACACTACGGTCCGTAGCCGTATGCTCTATCCAGCTGAGCTACTGACGCACGCTCTCTGAGTTTCAGATGTCTGTCACTCAACAAAAAATATTCTACTATATATTTTCTTCTTTGTCAACACTTTTTAAATTTTTTTCAATTTTTTTCTTTTCCCTTACATCAATATCATAAGCCGCAAAAAAGCTTTGGGGCCATCACGCCAAAGCGTAACAGCCCCGTCCTTTTTTACTTCTCGTAATAGCAATCTCCCAAATAATGGAAGGACGTATTTTTGTTAAATTTGAATCCCTTAAGGTCTGATCTTCTTCCTACCATGCTATATTTGTAATACAGAGGTACCCACGGACAGAGCTCATTTAAGCGAACCTGAAGGTCTTTATATATCTGGAGGCGTTTTTCTTGATTTGTTTCCACCGCTGCAGCATCGATCATTTCATCTACCTTATCATCTTTGAGATATGCACGATTGCCGCTCATTCCACAGTTTCTTGAATGGAATAACTGAGTTACACTATATGCCGGATCACAAGTAGTATTTACCCAGCCAAGAATCAGGAGATCATGTTCTCCGGCATTGATCGCATCCTGAAATGCTCCCCATTCATACACATTGATGTCTACATTAATGCCAACCTGAGCTAACTGAGCCTGAACTACCTGTGCAGCACGACTTCGTACTTCTCCGGATACGTACATCTTAAGATCCAGTCCATTTTCATATCCTGCTTCTGCAAGAAGTTCTTTGGCTTTTTCCAGATCCTGAGGATATGGCTTTACGTCCTCATTCCACCCAGGCACAGTCTTTGCAACAACGGAGGTGGCTACTTCACCGCGACCTTCTACAATCGTATCTACGAATTCCTGACGATTCGTGGCATAATTGATCGCCTGACGTACCCGGACATCATCCAATCCTTTTTTAGTTGTGTTCATAGCCATAAATTCTATAGAAGGTGCCGGCCAGCTTTCCAGAACAAGATCTTTACAGTTCTCAATATTGACAGCATCCACCGGATCTACGGCTAAGATCACATCAATCTCCCCTGTTTCCAGTGCGATTGTACGAGCACTTCCTTCCGGAATGATCCGGGTTGTAATCGAAGTGGCTGTAGCAGGTCCATCAAAGTAGTCATCAAACCGGACCAACGTCCAGTGGTCATTCGGAACCCACTCTTTAAACATAAACGGACCTGTTCCGATCGGAGCTTCTCCATATGTATCGCCAGCCTCTGTTACTGCCTTCTCTGATAAGATCTTCATACTGGTATCATTAAGGATATACAGGAATGCTGGACACGGATTTGAAAGATGGATCGTCACCTCGTAATCCCCGTCAACAGAAACATGATCAATGGCTGATGCATTAGACATTGCTTTTGGCATGGTCTTGGCACGCTCTAAACTGAATTTCACATCGCTGGCCTTCAGTTCATCTCCATTGTGAAACTTTACGCCTTTCCGCAGTTTAAATTTGTACTTTGTGTCATCCACAATCTCAAAACTCTCTGCCAGATCCCCTACAGGCTCACGGTTATCATCAATTTTGATCAAACCATTATAAATATGGAAATTCAGCGTTGCAGATGGTGAATCCACCCCCACCTGTGGATCCATAGACCGGATATCGCTGCTATTCGCCGAAATAATGTCTGTCCGTCCAATGGACTCTGTTTTTTTCTCTGACGATGTTTCCGCACCGGATGAAGCTGATGTCTCCGCCTTTGAATCCGCTGTCGATGTACCGGAGTTTCCCCCACTCTGTCCGCAGCCCGACAATACCATAGCCCCGGCCAATGCCAATGCCGTCAGTTTTCCATACATCCTTTTTCTCATGCACATGTCCTCCTTGTTATTATATTGTTACATAATTTTTTCCTTCTCGCTTTATTTCCCCCATCCAGAGATCCATTTCCGGCAATTCTCCGCAACTACGTTCATCTGTCCTGTAAGCCGGTTTCTCTGACGCACAAATCTTGTCTGGACTGCCAAATAATAATCTGCTTCTGTATTTTCCCTTGTCAGACCCTCTGCCATAGCAAGTCCGGCAAACACCGTTCCCTTTACCGCCGGATCCTGATGATATGGGCTGGATGTCGTGTACATGATCCTTGCCAATTCTCCCGCTATTTCCATGATGACATCGTCTGTATGTTTCTGATTCTCCATAGCGTTTTCAAGATCTGCAACCGCTTCCTTCAGGCTGCCGATCGCCCTCCAGACCGGAGAAAGATCAAATTCCGCACTAAGCTTCTGTTCTATAGAACGAAGCTCGTTTTCCATAAAGCTGACAAACCCGCTCATCTCTGCAGGAAGCTTCTCACAATTAGCGAAAATGGCGGTCAACTTTGCAATGACTCTTGTATCTCGCAGTGTCACCTCCGGATCTACCTTATCAAAGGTATCCTCTTTCGTATGCCACCAGGAAAATATTTTATGATCCTGTTTTATAAACTGCGGCATCATAGCAAACGGAATATCCGCTCCCCAGAAGGTCTGATCTGCGAATCGTACCATCGGCGTCGGTGCCTCCGGTTCTTTATCATTAAACTCCCTTAAAAACTCTCGGTCAAAGGCTTCGCCCTCCAGCATAGATGTCCGCATTCCAACCACATCCGAACCTTTACAGCCGCAAATATCCATATTAATGTGGGCCACACAATTTTCTTTCAGATCTTCCCAATGGTGATCATAATACCAGGTCGATCCGGAATAACGGGCATCTGAATGACCGGACCACCAGGCAAGCACTACAGACCGCTCCAGATGTTCCTGATTTTCTTGAAATACCCTGGCAATCTCCATCATAGCAGCATTGGCAACGCCATTATCCGTTATCCCCTCATACCAGGAATCATAATGACCGGAAACCAACACATACTTATCCGATCTTCCCTGAATACGTGCTACCGGCATGGTACTGGAAACGATTGACTGACACATTTCAACGTTAAGGCATGCCGTCAGTGGACTTTCTTCCAGTTTTTTCTGCAATTCCTTTCCTGCACTTTTTGTGATTTCCACAAACGGAATTCTCGGATAATGACAAGCCAGATCCTCCGGCTCAGGTGTTCCCCATACACCTCCAAGCGTTCCATGGTGTGCCAGATCCGCATGCCAGATTGTGATCACGCCCAAAACTCCGGCACGTTTTGCCTCACATGCAAACGCAAAGCTGTTCTCATATGTCAGAACGATCTTTCCGGCAAATTCTGCCATTCTTGCTCTCTGCTCCTTCTGGCTGCAGCCTCCGGTTGCGCTGATCCGGTCGAAAACCAGTTCAGCTTCCAGATTTTCCGCTGTTCCACTATACACATACGGAGTCAGAGGCACGATTGCTTCCGAAGAATCCCCTTGGATCCGTATGGATGCTTCTCCCGGAAGGCTTCTATATACCAGATAAATTTCCCGCTCTACCGGGATTCCCAGTTCTTCCATTCGTTTTGCGATTCGTTCTGCCGCTTTCTCTCCATCCTCAGAACCTGTATAGCGGTCCAGGTGACTGAAACACTCTACATCCTTCATGATTCTGGATGTTTCTAAGGCTTTATCAATTTTTTCAATAAGCTTATTTCCTTCCGATGAACAAAGACTCATACCCTGCATGTTCTAATTTTCCCTTCTTCTTTCCCCATTCATTTGGGCACGATCCATTTCTTGTGTATTTGTCTGTTTTGTTGTAAAATAGTTATTTTCGTCCTCAGTATTTGAGCATATTATACAATGTCGATTCTTATATCGTCTAATGCTTAATTCGAATATTATATATAATTTTTGCGAATACGATATAATATACTGAAATTATATTCAATTTGTACTATATGCAAAAAGCCCCCGGAGAATCCATATCTGATTCTCCTGGAGCTTTTCCCTAACGCTAAAATATCTAAAAAATGACTATGTTTTTACCACAGCCCCGGTTTTACTTCTGGTGGAAGCGGATTCGGATATGTTTCACCGTCCAGCTCTTCCAACCAGTCCTTATGAGCCTTTTTGATGAGCTCCGGATTTTCCAGAAGATCCGCTCCTGTGCATGCCATGACTTTTGCCGCCGTCAGCATGCCCTTATGGGCAACACTTGCCTTTCCCTGAGCAACAGCCTGCCAGGAATGAAGTGCTGTTCCTGCCGCATAGCAGCACACATTTGTCTGCACCGTCGGAACCACCCAGCTCACATCACCGACATCGGTAGAGCCACCACCGCCATATGATTCGCTCCGGTCCAGCTTAAAATCCAACAGTGGCATATCCAGGACTTCCTTCCGCTTGTCCTTTTCAACGACATGAGCGATCATGTCCTTTAAGCCCTCTTTGTCTAACTCCGTAACGACCTCTTTGAATTTTCCCGCGTACGCCAGCTCCTCTTCCGTATATCCGATCGGAATAAAATGGTCAAGATTTTTGTCCATGACCTCTTCCAGAACATCATTTCCGATCACGTTGGAATAAGCGGCAACCTGACGAATATCCACAGTCGTTCCCGTGATCAGCGCCGCGCCCTTCGCGATATCGCACATCCGCTCATAAAGCTTTTTGACCTGAGTTACCTTTGGTGCGCGGATCGCATAGAGTACCTGTGCCTCCGCTGGAATCACATTCGGGGCAATTCCACCGGTGTTTGTGATCGCACCATGAACTCTCGCTGCGTCGATCATATGCTCTCGCATATAATTCACGCCAATGTCCATGATCTCCACTGCATCCAGCGCAGAACGTCCAAGCTCCGGCGCTCCCGCCGCATGGGAGGAGATTCCATGGAAGGTAAAGAACACACGGAAATTGGCAAGGAATTTATCGTCTCCCATTGTTTTGTTCGTCGTGCTTGGATGCCAGGTGATAGCGATATCACAGTCATTGAAATATCCGTCCCGGACCAGATATGCCTTTCCGCCCGCATTCTCCTCCGCCGGACAGCCATAGTAGCGGATCGTTCCCTTCAGGTCTTTTTCTTCCATATAGGACTTTAGTGCATCGACAGCCGCCACAGATGCCGTTCCGAGAAGATGGTGGCCACAGCCATGTCCATCTGTTTTTCCTGCGATCGGACGACGCTCCGTGCAGTCTGCTTCCTGCTGAAGACTGGAAAGAGCGTCAAACTCACCAAGAAATGCGAGGACCGGCTTTCCGCTTCCCCACTCGGCAATAAACGCTGTCTTCTCTCCGGCAAGGTCCGCCCGGATTGAAAATCCGCGAGACGCAAGGTATTCCTGTTGTACCCTCGAAGATTCATATTCCTGAAAACGAGGTTCCGCATATCCCCAGATCTCATCCGCCATAGATGTATATGTGTCCTTCTGTTTCTCCACCAGTTCAGAAATTCTATCTTGATTCTTTGTTTCCATGCTGTCCACTCCTTCCTGTGTAATCCTTGTTCCTGCCACACACATTTCCATCAACAGGCACTATGTGCAACACTTCCATAAGCAGAAGCTTGTTATACCTATTTTTTTAGGCAGTCTTCTGAAAACCATCGCCCTTGATGGTTCTCATTCCGACTGCCTGATCTATCCTATTACCAGATCGATGGTTTTAAATCTGCCGGAAGCGGATTCGGATATGTCTCTCCGTCAAGCTCTTCCTTCCAGTCTGCCTTTGCCTTCTCAATTAATTCCGGATTCAGAAGAAGTTCCGCGCCGACATACGCCATAACCTTCGCTGCCGCCAACATCCCTTTGTGAGCAATCGAAGATTTTCCCTGTGCAACAGCCTGCCAGGAATGAAGCGCTGTACCTGCTGCGTAACAGCTGGTATAGACCTGTGCTGTCGGAACGACCCAGCTGACATCTCCGACGTCCGTGGAGCCGCCACCGCCGTAAGCACTGTTTTTATCGACAATAAGATCCCACATCGGCTGCTCTAAGAGCTCCTGTTTATGCTCTTTTCCTCCGATCACTGCCGCCTGATCCTTCATTCCTTCTTTATCCAGCTCTGTGATCACACCCTGGAATTTCTTTGCATATGCAAGCTCTTCCTCCGTATAGCCGATCGGAACCACATGCTCCAGATTCTCCTGAACAAGATCCGCCAGTGTATCATTATTGATCAGGTTGGAATATGCTGCAACCTGCTTGATATCAACGGTCGTGCCTGTGATCAGAGCCGCACCCCTTGCAATATCGCACATCCGCTCATAAAGCTTCTTGACCTGTGTTACCTTTGGTGCACGGATCGCATAGAGGATCTGTGCCTCAGCCGGGATCACGTTCGGAGCGATTCCGCCGGAGTTTGTGATCGCGCCGTGAACTCTCGCTGCATCGATCATATGCTCTCTCATATAGTTCACACCGATATCCATGATCTCAACGGCATCCAGCGCGGAACGTCCAAGCTCCGGCGCCCCGGCCGCATGGGATGAGATTCCGTGGAAGGTAAAGAATGCCCGGAAGTTTGCCAGATGGAATCCGCCCTTCATAACTTTATTCATTGTGTATGGATGCCAGGTAATCGCGATATCACAATCATCAAAATATCCATCCCGGACCAGATATGCCTTTCCACCCGCATTTTCCTCCGCCGGACAGCCATAGTAACGGATCGTTCCGCTCATGTGATTCTCTTCCATATAAGTTTTTAACGCATCAACAGCCGCTACCGACGCTGTTCCGAGAAGGTGATGACCACAGCCATGTCCGTTTGTCTTTCCCTCGATCGGGTGACGTTCTGTGCAGTCTGCCTCCTGCTGAAGGCTGGAAAGTGCGTCAAACTCACCTAAAAATGCGAGGATCGGCTTTCCGCTTCCCCATTCCGCGATAAATGCGGTCTCTTCTCCTGCGAGATCTGCCTTGACGGAAAATCCTCTCGCTTTTAAGAACTCCTGCTGAAGCTTCGTGGACTCGTACTCCTGAAATCTCGGCTCCGCAAAACCCCAGATCGCGTCACTGATTTTTGTATATTCATCGCGTCTCTGAGCGATCGTCGTGCCGATCTCTTTTCTAAAATCTGTTCCCATATGTATATGCTCCTTTCTATGTTTCCCTTATCCATCAGAACCATACAGGCACGTTTCCGGCTCTCTTCACCTCTTTGTCCCTCATGGGCTTCCATTCGTGCACACACCCGTCCCTCATGTTATTCATGTCTTTTTCCGGTGACGTTCTCAGTTACGATCTTCCAGACCGTCACTGCGTTCACCATTGCCTCCGCGAACGCGTTCTCTTCGAATGCCTTCTTCTGACTCATCTGATTCATGAGGCTCGCCAGAGCTTTTTTCTTCGATGTGAGATCTTCCACGAAATATGCAGTTCCGTTTCCGCAGATACTCTCAAAGCTTGTCGTCGACTTGCAGGCTGCGTCATAATCGATCTCCAGGCTATTTTTCCCGTAAATACAATATGAAACCTGAGGATTCTCTCTGATCTTATCGATCTTCGTCCCTTCCTTCGCTCCGTGAAAATACAGAACCAGCTTTCCTTCTTCCACTTCTGCACCATAATTCAATGGAATTAAATAAGGACATGACTCATCGTGGAACGCAACGGTGCACACAGTCTCCCGTTTCGCGATCGCCACAATATCAGCCATGTCCTTCAATTCTCTGTCACTTCGTCTCATCCAGACCTCCATTCCAGTCATAAAGATCCTACACTTTTGCCATTCTCCATTTCGATCCTTCAGGATTTTCATCGAAATTCCGCATTCAGTGCCATCCGCCAGACTTCCCGTAAGATGAGACTATCATATCATAATTTTTTTAATATCTCAAGTAATATACCGTTATCTTGTTCCTTCTGTCTGAAATTATCCCTCAATTCAGAATACTAAATTGCAGTTCCAGCACCACCGCAGACTGATCATGACCCATGATCACAATTCCAGAGCTTTCTCCTCTTATCCTAAAATACGGCCTGAATCAAAAACATATAAAGTACAGTTCCTGCCGCAATACTGAGCAGTGTATTCCTCTTCCATACGTGCAGCCCGACAACCGCTGCGGAAGCTGCAATCTCCGGAATTCCATGAGATCCCGCAAAAAAGCTCACATTTTTCAGGCAGTACACCACCAGCATCCCCATGATCGCATACGGAAGAACTCCCGATAAATATGTAATGTATCCGGGGATCTCCTTCTTCCTGCCGAATATCACAAACGGAAGAATTCTTAAAACAATCGTTACTGCGACGCATACCGCGATCAGTGTGACCGCCGTACAATCCATCCTCTCTATTCCTCCTAAATCAAGCAAAATCCACCGCTACCGCTGTATTGTACGGAATTTTCAGTTCGGAAATTTCCTACCCGTGTGCAGCAACCTGGGCACTGTTTTCATACTATTTCCTGTCCTTCGGAAAATGTCATGAATTATGCCGTCATCTGGCTGCTCTCAGTTTTCTTACTCCCACGCATCAGCGTCAAAATCACCGTGATAGAGATCATCGACGGGATCAGAAAGGCTGATGCCCCAAAGATCAACAGACAGATCACGGATGCAGCAACACCTGCAACGGCGCTTCTGTGATCCTTCGTGCTCATCCACTGTTCCGTAAATACCACCAGAAACAGAGCTGTCATCGAGAAATCGATCCCTTCCGTATTGATATTCAATACACTCCCGAGCACCGATCCCATCACGCTTCCAATTACCCAGTAAATCTGGTTCAACAGCGAGACAAGGAAGAAATATTTCTTCTCCTCGACCCCCTCCGGTACATCTCCACTGCACACCAGCGAATACGTCTCATCCGTAAGCGCAAAGATCAAATACGGCTTATATGGTTTTGTGTCCTTATATCGCTCCACCATGGAGATTCCATAAAATAAATGTCTTGCGTTGACCATCAGTGTCATAAGTGCCGCTGAGATCAGCGACGCGCCACCTGTTATCAGATCAATTGCCACATACTGCATTGACCCCGCATAAATGAACACACTCATCGCGAGCGCCCAGGTGATGCCGTAGCCCTTCGCTCCCAGCAGCATTCCAAATCCGATTCCCAGAACGATATATCCCGCCATTACCGGAATTGATCGTTTCAACGCATATCGAAATGTCATATCTGTTCTCCTATCCATATTATTTCGAGATCTCTCCTGTTCATCTCCATCACGCTCCCATAATTCGGGTTTTTCGTTAAACAAAAAAGAGCTTGCAAAACAAGCTCTTTTCATGCCGGTGACCGGACTTGAACCGGTACGAGGTTGCCCCCGAGGGATTTTAAGTCCCTTGCGTCTGCCTATTCCGCCACACCGGCAGACATATAAATATGTCGATGATGGTTTCCCATCAAATGGGACCTATAGGGCTCGAACCTATGACCCTCTGCTTGTAAGGCAGATGCTC
>OGUD01001100.1_pt1 | contig 15492 bp, 20 predicted proteins | sample 1573671 | NCBI WGS metagenome assembly OGUD01 (sample SAMEA2582065, study PRJEB24529) | metagenome | biome: Human gut stool | place: China | collected 2011 | reverse complement strand
ACATTTACAGAGTCTTCAGGCAGAGGCCGACAAAAATATCGCACAGGCAAAAGCAGAGGAACGCCGTGCAATGGCGATGGTCCTCTTTCCAGAACCACTCAATCCGGTAAACCAGATCATCACACTGTGTTGCCCCAAAAGCTCTTCTTTGTCCTGCCGCGTCATCATGCGGTCAAATATCGGATATATATGGTTCTTTTCTTCCATTTACAATTTTATTTAAAAGTTCCAGATCAACGGGATCAGAATAACAGAGATTAAGAAAGTGATAATATTAAGCGGCAACCCGATACGTACAAAATCCGTAAACTTATAGTTACCGATACCTTGCACAATCAAATTTGTCTGATAACCAATCGGTGTCGAGAAGCTGGCAGATGCAGCCATACAGATTACCACAAAGAAAGGCGTAGGGCTCACTCCTAATTGGGCAGAGATTGACAGTGCCAAAGGAAACGCCAAAGCCGCTGCCGCATTATTAGTAATCAATTCCGTAAACAAGTTCGTGATAATAAATACCATTGCAAGCAACACATGCGGGCCGTAATCATCACTCAACCCGATAATAAACTTCGCAACACTATCCGCCACGCCAGAGTTCACCATTGCCTTACTGATAGCAAAAGCACAGGCAATAGTAATCAGAATATCCCACGAAATATATTTAGTATATTTACGGGCAGGGAACAGATTCGTCCATGCCATAATAATAGTAGTAATAGACACAAAGAAAAACATATCCAACTTGATATCCGGAAACATCTCCTTCGTTATCGGAAGCTCACCCACCGTTGCGCCGACAATCATCAGAACCAGCAACAGCAAAGCAAACCAACGCTTCTTCTTCCCGGTAGTATCCGGCTCATTCCCATTCGTCAACAAGACAAACACAGAAGATTCCCCCCATGTCGGAATAAACGTATCATCCGCCATCACCACCAATGTATCCCCTTCGTGAAGTACCACTTCCTCCAGATTCGACACAAAACGTTGTCCGTTACGTGTTTTAATCTCTTTTACCTCCGCACCGTAATGACGCTGGAAATTAAAATCCTTCAGTTTTTTATTGATACCGGGAAAACGGGCACCCAAAACAGCCTCTACCCGATGCAACTTCTCCCCTTCTTCTACTTCTTCATCCGGCACAGCCGTATCCGGACGTGCATCCGGCAAAAGACGTTTGGAGAAAAGAAATATATAAATGATTCCGGCAATAGCTATAAAAATACCCACCTTTCCGAGCTCGAACATAGAAAAGCCTTCAAATCCGGCCTCCAATATCATACCGTGCACCACCAGATTGGTAGAAGTACCGATCAAGGTACAGATACCTCCTAAAATAGTCACATAAGAAAGAGGAATCAGAAACTTCGTAGCCGGGAGATTCACCGACTTAGCCCAATGCTTGATAATCGGGGCAAAAATAACCACAACAGGCGTATTATTCAGAAAGGCAGAAATAAATGCCACCGAAGGTAAGATACGCAACTGTGCCTTAAATACTGTCGTCTTTCCTTGCGGAAGCAACTTCTTAATCACTTGTCCCAATGTGCCCGACTGACGAATACCCTCACTCACCAGAAACAGCAGAGCAACGGTAATCATCCCTTTATTACTAAACCCTTCCAACATCTCCTTAGGAGTCAGAATGCCGGCACACAGAAACAAAACCACTACCGAAAAAAGTATCATGCCCGGACGCATCTTATCTGCTATCAAAGCCGCTACCATTCCTAATAGGGATAATAGTACAAATACAATTTCAAATGTCATATAAACATTATTTAGTGTTCTCTTTTTGGCTCAACGATAAACCACGGATTCAATAAATCCTCCTTATTATATCGTAGAGGTTCTTCCTTTCCAGCCTGATATACTTCCATCCCTGCAGCACGGGCTATCGCATGCCCGGCAGCCGTATCCCACTCCATCGTCGGAGCGAAACGCGGATATACATCAGCCTTACCTTCAGCAACCAGACAGATTTTAATTGAACTTCCGCTCGAAATCAACTCCACACTGCCGTGTTTCTTCTTCAAATCTGCAATATATGATTCCGTTTCAGGCGACAGGTGCGAACGGGAAGCAACCACGATCAGATGATCGTGCACCTCTTTCAAAGGTATCTGTTCCGACTTCCCAATCAGTTGTTCCAATGCCACGCCGTCATCTTCCAAACTGACAATACCGGAACATTTATAAGCCCCTACACCTTCGATCCCGAAATAAAGTTCTTTTTTAACAGGCACATAAATAATACCGAATACAGGTACAGAGTTCTGCACCAAAGCGATATTTACCGTAAATTCTCCATTGCGCTTAATAAACTCCTTCGTTCCATCCAGCGGATCTACAATCCATAAAGTATCCCATCCTCGACGGATCTCATACCCTAAATGCTTCCCTTCTTCACTAAGAACAGGAAAAGGAGTATCGTTCAGAATAGCCACAATCGCTTCATGCGCTTTTCTGTCTGCTATAGTTAGCGGAGAGTTGTCAGCTTTCCTCTCTATTTCAAAGTCCGATGCCGGATCATTATAAATAGAAAGAATCTTTCCACCTGCTTTTAGAGCCGCGTCGATAGCAGCCATTACATATTTTTGTTCCATTCAATCTCTAAATTAATGCCCTATTCACATTCAGGCAAAACATCCTCCAAATTAAGAGTTGACAAAAGTAAAAACTTTCTTTGCTATAAAAGTTTCCCCACTATGATTTATAACTTCTTTTAGTAGAAAGATAAAAATATCTAAACGAAAAAGCCACTCATTTTCAATAAAAAAGCAGTAACTTCCCAGTTACCGCCTTCTTATTCGGAAAAAAACGTTCGTTCTTTCCAATATATATTACCAAAAAGAAATCAATATACACGATACAGCAACCAAGCACCCTGGAAATCCGAACGGTTCGGGTATTTAGCCTTGAATGCATCGCGAGCTTCAGCAGCAGCAGTCTTGTCAGCAAAAGAGTTCACAATCACACGATACATTGCCTTATCAGCATTAAATGCAATCGTAGAGTGATATCCCTGTCCGTCCAACCAATCTTTCAGGCCTTCAGCATTCGCTTTCACACCAAAGCTACCTGCTACAACGCTATAATCTTTCAATCCTTCGTTACCGGAAACCACTGTAACCTTTTCCTGACGAACGCCGGATGTATCTGCCACTTTAGTAGTTGTCACAGGAGCTGCAACCACCGGAGTAACCTCTACCGGAGCTTCCACCTGCGGTTCTGCCAATTCTTGCTGTTTTGCTTTTTCGTAAGCTTTCTTATAGGCACTTTCGCTGGATTTACAAGATGCAAATGCTAGCACCAAGCATACTCCCATTCCTAATACGACTAATTTTTTCATAATCCTATACTCTGTTTTAATTAATAATTCAATATTCTCGTCTATTATATTTAGTTTCGGGCAACAAAATAATAGAAATTTTATCATCCGGCAAAGAAATCCGTCAAAAAAACGTCTATTCCGGCTTCTTCTTATACGAAATAGTGCCTGTTGCCTGATAAGTAGGCATCAAAAGTACCTCCGCAATCTGAATATGTGCAGGAGCCGACGCGGCAAAATAAACCGTTTCTGCAATGTCATCTCCCGTCAACGGACGAATCCCTTTATAAAAATTATCGGCAGCTTCCTTATCTCCCCGATAACGCACCACTGTAAAGTTTGTCTCCACCATTCCCGGTTTGACATTCGTCACTCTCAATGGAGTATCCACCAGATCAATCCGGAGTCCGTCCGAAAGAGCCTTCACGGCAGCTTTCGTTGCGCAATACACACTTCCGCCCGGATAAGCGGCATCCCCCGCAATAGATCCTATATTAATAATATGTCCGCGTCCGCGTTCCACCATACCGGGCACCACCAAACGCGTCATAGCCAACAGTCCCCTTATATTCGTATCGATCATGATATCCCATTCATCCAGGCTACCCTCGAATTCCTTATCCACACCGATCACCAGTCCGGCGTTGTTCACCAACACATCAATCGCCTTCCATTCTTCGGGTAATGATTCCAAAGAGGCGGCAGCCAATTTCCGGTCGCGCACATCAAAAGGCAATATATAAACCCGGACACCATACGCCCCTTCCAGTTCAGCTTTCAGTTCTTCCAGTTTCGATACGGTACGGGCATTCAGAATCAGATTCCATCCCTCCCTCGCAAATTTACGGGCACAACCCTCACCAATTCCGCTACTGGCGCCAGTTATAAAAACAATCTTAGCTTCCATTATGTTTTGATTTACAATATTCGAAAACAAAAGTACGCCTTAACCTTCAAAGGTTAGCTACGAAAGTCAGTTAAATAAGATTAAACCATAAAAGAAAAAAAGAATTATAAAACGTAGCAAAAAATTTCAGTTTTCACGAACAACCTTTCCATAAAAATGTTATATTTGTTGTATCATAATCATTTTAAACATTATACATTATGAAAGGATTGAATGTTTTAGCAGCTTTTCTGGGTGGTGCAGCCGTAGGTGCAGCCCTTGGTATTTTATTTGCTCCTGAAAAGGGAGAAGATACCCGTCATAAAATCGCAGAGATTCTTCGTAAAAAAGGAATCAAGCTTAATCGCAGTGAAATGGAAACTCTCGTTGACGAGATCGCTGCCGAGATGAAGGGAGAAATAGCAGAATAAGTGAGTAACCAAAGACTAAAAACAGAGCGACCATGTTTGCAGACGATAAAAGTATTGAGAATTTTCAGCAGTTGTTTTTCGAGTTCAAGAAATATCTGGAGCTTCAAAAAGAATATACCAAATTAGAATTGACGGAGAAGTTAACCATACTTTTTTCCACGTTAATTATGATATTAGTACTTATTATCCTTGGCATGGTTGCCCTGTTTTATCTGCTTTTTGCTCTTGCTTATATATTGGAGCCTTTAGTGGGCGGTCTGATGTCGAGTTTCGCCATCATAGCAGGCATCAATGTTGTTCTCATCGCCCTGGTTATTATTTTCCGCAAGCAGCTCATCATTTCTCCGATGGTGAACTTCCTCGCTAATTTATTTTTAACTGATTCAAATAAATAAATTATGAATGCGCAGACCCCGCAGAAATTTACATTAGAAGAGATTGCCGAACGTAAAAAGAAGCTTTTAAATGAGATCCATGCCCAAAAAAAAGCCATGACAGCTACTACACGCGAAATATTTGCCCCACTTGCTCCGGCAACCAACAAGGCGGATGCACTCATGCGTTCGTTCAATACCGGTATGGCTGTATTTGATGGCGTAGTGATGGGAATCAAGATTATGCGGAAGATACGGGCGTATTTTAGAAATTTGAGATAAAAACCATTTAGTCAATCGCTTGATTGGATATTTTCAAATCGTCTATGATTTGTTGCAACACATCTTTTAACTTCGGCAAATCATGTTTTATCACGTCATAAACAATTTCAGCATCTAAATCAAAATAATGATGTGCGATTATATCCCTCATTCCCATTACACCTTTCCAATCCATCTCTGGATAGAAAGATAATAACTTTTTATCTGTTAATTTATCAACACCTTTCACTCCTTCACCGATGGCTATTAATAACATACAAGTACTCTCTAGTCTTTCCATTCCGGATGGAGTCAATAAATAAAAAGAAGGGGAAGTAATAGTTTCCGAGTTCGCTAATATCCTTTCCACCGTTTGGAAAATTTTCTTTAGCAATGATTCTATTATCTGACTTTTACACATAAATTCCATCTTTATTGATACACCCTCTCAATAATTCATCCATATTATTTCGCAACCGAACCAGATCAACAGGGCATTTCAATAGTTTTTCCAATTCTTCTTTAATATGAACTAAAGTAAAGATAGAAGGTCTATCAATTTCAACACAAATATCGACATCACTACCCTCATGTTGTTCACCACGAGCAACGGAGCCAAATATCCCCATGCGAGAAATACCATATTTAGCAGCATTCTTGCGCATATACTCACGAAGCAAAGATAAGTATTCTACAGTAGTCAACATAATAAATTGCTTTTATCTATATTACAAAGAAATGCATTTTCTTTCAAAAACACAATAGATAATCAATAAAAAATATTCTAATTCTTTCTATTATACAAAACTAGAAATCTGAATATTATCTTTAATCAATAAGCATGGTATTAAAAAAACAATATATCAACGATCTTCACAGACAGTTGATATATTTAGAATACATATCAGCATTTTGCCAATATGAGGGGACAGATCAGGAATATACCGCTGTATTTTTCCCAACCTGCAGAATGTAGGGGATTCATGTGTGTAGCATGAAGTTAGGGACCTACATATTTCGTTATATTATAGGCTAATAATCTTCAGAAGTTTATTTTTAGAAAGTGGCTAGTTGATCAACACAAATCAACGATCAATTTCATTTAATTGCCATTATCCTTTCAATAATGCCAATACAAACTGTGGTACTTTCCATGCCATCTTCTCTAATTTAGTCAGAGTAGGCCATAGACCGTGAGAGGAATACACTCTAATGTCCTCTCCCCACATTTTCTTACGCTTAGCACTATCAGTAGAAAGCCCTCCCATACGCATACGTACAACATACTCTTTCAAATAAGTAACAGAAAGTCCGCCCGTCATCAGATAACGCACCAGCAGTTCACTATCCGCAGCAATCTTATAACTTTCGTTATAAAGACCTAGTCTCATCATTACCTCGCGGCGAATATAACAAGTAGGATGTAATGGAAGCCAGCCATGACGTACCTTCCACAAACGATAATCACCGCCAATCCAGTTACGTACTACCTTGTCAGTATTATCGGGATTCACAAAAAGTCCGTCACCATACAGAAAATCCGCTCGAGTAGTCTTCATGTGTTCCACAATGCGGCTTATGACCCCATTATCATAAAAGAAATCATCCGAATGTAGCAATCCGATTACATCACCTGTAGCCACACGAATTCCCTTATTGATGGCTTCATACATACCATGATCAGGCTCACTGATAATAGTTGATATACGATCTTCATATTCTCTAATAATCTCTAACGAACCATCTGTACTCGCCCCATCTACAACAATAAACTCTATGTTATTATAGTCCTGCGCCAAGACACTCTCTATAGCACCACGAATCGTCGCCACACGATTAAAGCATGACGTTATTATAGATACTTTCATAAGATTCTATTTTGAACTCGCTAATTATTGTCATCTCGGAAACCACTCCTGCAGTTTCTTCTCAATCAGTTTCTGTGCGTTTCCTTTCTCTATTTGCTTAAACTCAAAAGTTTTTGCCTGTTCCATTTTTGCAGCAAGCTCCCTTTCGTCAAATACCCCTAGCACACATCCCAAAGTATCCAATTTCCTAATTAATTGAAATTGGTCATGGATATGCTCTACCTTGTCATATCTTGGTATCACAACTATTCTTTTCCTCAATTCCATCGCTTCCGATATTGCTCCCCAGCCACCTTGAAGTATTAATATATCAGCTCTAGAAATATAACCCTTCATCTGCTCCTTTGTACAAAATTTAAAAGCTTTCGCATGTTTGTAGGGATAATCTGTATACCCAGTTTGTACTATCACCTCTTCCTTAGTTATAGCTGCCCATTCATCCACGGCTTTTGCCATACGATTGAAGGCTATGTTCATTGTACCTAAACTAGCAAAAATCATAAAACACCACAACAAATTGAATTAGGAAATAATTGCCGCATCTCTTCCCATTGGACCAAAAATAGATCACTATACCGTTCTATCGTAATGATTACATCTGGGCGTTTCACCAGCACCCAGAATATTGCTTGCAAACAGTTCACTATCAGTGTCCATTTCTTTGCTGGTTGAAAATTCACTAAAAATACATGTTCCTTGTCTGCCATAAAAGCTTTAGTTGATGTCGTTTTTAAGGTAAGCCAATAGCAATCCCATTGCTCGGGAATAGCACCGATAGCCAATTGTAGCTCACGTAAATGCCCGCCTGCCGAACAAGCTAAACAGATTTTAGGAGATTTATGCAACATAAGAGCCACCATAATAATGATTATTCACCATAAATATTTCTTTCTTTTATAAATCTTGCAGGGTTACCTGCATAAATGCCAAAATCAGTAGTATTTTTGGTAAGTACTGCGCCAGCACCAACAACCGAATATCGACAAAGATGTAATCCTGGCAGAATTATGGCTCTTGCTCCAATAAACACATCATTGTCAATAACCACATCACCTACAACCAGAGGTAATTTATTATCAGATAAATCATGGGATCCATTACATATATAAGCATACTGCGCTATGGTTACTCTCTCTTTTATAATAACAGGTCCCAAATTATATATTTCGCTTCGAGTCGCTATACAAGACCTATCTCCTACGGTTAAAAGCCATGGGGCATATATACGGGCAGTAGGCGCAATAAAAGGATGACCACTAATATGTGCCCCAAACAACTTCAATAGAAATATATGCCACCGATAAAAAGGCTTTGGCAGCCACCTTACAAAAAGCGTCCAAACCACTTCCCATATACGAATCATGATTGCTTCTTTCTTTGGCCATGGGCTAGAATACGCATCACGTTGGTTTTTATTTTTATGATAAAGCTTACTCACCACCTAATACTTTTTTAAAAATACTCATATACATATCAGACACTCTACTCACACTAAAACCTGCAGACTTTTTAATTGCTTTCGCTGACATTTCTGAATACATTTTTTCATCTGATAATAAGCGCATTAAACAATTAGCTAACAATTCATCACATCGTACATCAGTATGATCAAAGACCAATCCGTTCTCATTATCCACTATAAAGTCCTTAAAACAATCTAAATTCGAAACAATAGGAACCAATCCTAAGCCCATTGCCTCAAGAGGGGCTACACCGAATGTCTCACCTAATCCAGCTATAGAAGGATAGCAAAAAATATCACCTTTACGTATTTCTTTTGCCAACAAACTAGGTGAGAAAATAGGTTCCACCCATGTTATCCTGTATCCTCTTACCAAAGATTCTAAATAATCTACATAGTCTTCACCGCTACCTCCGTCTTCTATTTTCGTTGCACCAATTATCCGTAATCCAACAGATACCCCCACCTCATGGAGTCTTGTCACTGCTTTTACTAATATATCCAGTCCCTTTTCTTTATGTACTCTGCCAGAATAAACCACTTCCGGACTATCTGAAAGAGTTTTTACCATGTGTTCATTACAGAATATATGAGTATCAATCGGATTGGGTATGACACAAGCCCTAGATTTCATACTCGGACTCTGTTCTATTAATGCATTGTAAACTGCAGTTGACACACATGCCAAACTACTCATAGCAAAATACGCCCCCATCTGTTTCTTCGGAAATCGTGCCACATTATATAAAGCCCTACGATACTTCCATTTAAATAATAGACAAAGAATAGGGCTCCATATTGAATTAAGCACAAGCATATCACATTTAGGCATTTTACTTAATGCCTTTATTGAAAAAACAAAATCCAGAACAAAGTCTTTTACCCAAGATCCAGTTCTTTCATAGCCATGCAGAAGAAGATTATCATCCATAGAACTCTCTTTTAGTGGCTTCTTAGATATAAAGATGACTTGATGTCCCTTATTTCTCATATCTGTACCGATAGAGTACCATAATTTTTCCACTGCTCCAATAGCATATGGGGGTAGACAGCCAAAAGGCCCTGTTATTATATTTACTTTCATGTCAGCTCAATTATATTATGCAGCATCAAGCTAACTGATTATATAAAATAAGAGACAAGGGTGTCCTGTTGATATTTATTAACATCCTTTTCTTTATAAACTTTGCCGGATTCCCCCCAACCACAGTCCATGATTCAACATCTTTAATCACTACTGCACGTGCTGCACATACAGCACCTTCTCCTACAGTCACTCCTTGTCCCACAAAAGCTTCGGCACACACCCAAGCCCTATCTTCAATCACTATCGAAGCATTGGTCTGATGATAACGTGAGTCGGTAATGTCATGTCCTGAAGTGCAAAGGAAAGCCCGCTGACTGACCGTAGCATTACGCCCAATCCGAATGGGTACTGTATTGTAGCAATCTACTCCCTCGGCCAAACAGGGGTAATCATCCATTGCCAGCAACCAAGATTGGAACACTTTAGCAATAGCATACACTGCAGCCGTAGATGCAATCTTTGCCCAAAAAGCACGAAGCAGCATACGTTTCCATCCCATTGCCATAGAGCGGGGAAACGGACGGGCAAGACAAGTCCAAACCATACTCCATATCAATCTGCGAAACTTATTCCTCTTCGAATATAGAGTTTTAAATCCCATCAAATCCTTTTTCATAAAATTGATTTATACATTTCCACAAACTCCTCTGCCACCTTACGTGCCGAATACTTCTCCTCTACCAGTTTACGACCATTACGTCCCATCTTCTCCAACTCATTTTCAGTAAGCGATAAAAAGTTACGAAGTGCTTGTACGGTTGCCTCTGTACCAACTTTCGTCCACCAGCCACACCGTCGACTCTCTAACTCACTCCATGGTGTACCCATTGTTGTTACCGCAGGTGTACCACTAGCTAATGCCTCTGCCACCACAATACCAAAATTCTCGCTATGTGTAGGTAATATAAAAAGATCCGCTTGACGGAATAATTCCCATTTACGATTACCATATACACCACCTTCAAAGAAGACTAGTTTTGATATACCAAGACGTTCTGTTAATTGCTTTAACTCATCAATGTAGATAGCATCTCCTTCACCAGCAATACGTATCACATACCCCTCTACCTGTTCCCTCAATTGAGCAACTGCCTCAAGAAGAAAATTAATTCCCTTCTTCACATGTACACGACTCAAGAAAAGAATCTCCTTATTCCGCTTCCATGATGACTTCATCTCTATATTCTCTACATCAATACCGTTAGCAATGATCTTAATCCTATTGTTATAGCCCAACTTCAGTAAATTCTCCTTCTCGCTTTCTGCAGTAGCGTGCAATACATCCGCCTTCATCACTGCCGCCTTTTGATAAAACCACAGTGCCGGTAATTTACGAGTCCAATAATGACGCGCCATAATCCACGGCTCTAACATACCATGAGGTGTTAGCACCACTTTATACCCCAATGCCTGTGCCCACTTTTGTATAAAGGCACAAGCAGGCATCCAACAACAGTTTACATGCACCACGTCAGGCTGTAATTGAGTTAACAATATTCTCCACTGTCGTTTCATCCCCATGAAGTTTCTAAATTCAGGAATGAAATACACCGTACAATTATCTATTACTACAGGATTCTCACTAGCATGGCTCACTACATAGAGTTCTACCAACCGTGTCAATTCTTTAGTCAATAACTGCATATAGGCAGTTGTACCACCTGAAGAACGGTCTAGACTAGGAATATAATGTATTACTTTCATAAGCGTTTATTTATAAATTTTGGACTATATAGTTCGCCACTGCTTTACCCGAGATGTAGTTTTTGCTCCATGTAATACGCTCATTTACCGTCTCCCTTATCCAATCTTTTTTTGCAATACAAACATCAGCCACGTTGCTTAAACTCTGTGCCTCTTCTAAAGTAAATATCATACCCTGTTGCTTATCTTTTAACAGATACGAAGCTCCACAATGATTACTTGTTATCACATATAGTCCAAGTATCAACGCCTCATTCACAACAGCTCCCCACCCATCATGCTTCGAAGGCAAAATCAGTACGTCATATTGTTGCATAATATCCGAGATCCTCTCCATCGGTTGCATACCATAAAGCACTACTTCTGTATTAGCCTGCATACTCATCTCCTCAATTTGTGCTCGCTTCTCACCGTCACCTACAATACCAAGCTCTAAATCAGTCTTTTGACACAACACTTGAAACATCTCCACCACATTCTTTCTATCTGACAAACTACCCACATAGAGTACCTTAAGCTTCTCTGAAGTCGGTATAGGATATATACGTTCTCTCCACTCTGTACAATATACAAAAGGTAATACTTTCCATTTTTTACTCCAAAAGCGATAATAAGGCACAAATTCATCGCCCATCACCAATAAATAGTCAAAATACTTTACGTATCGCCAATCTTTCAATGCAAATCTTAGTTTATGCAACCATAGTGGATGATTATAGAGTAATGGTGGCTCGGTTATTACTCCTCGCTTAAAAGAATAATTGAATGAGAGTTTCATCCATGGCACAATTTCAGGAAAAGCATTGATACCAGAAAAAAAACAAAACGTTTCAATACCTTTGCATTCCTCATATAGTCTTTGCACTACTTTCATAGTAGGAGTAATCAAAAACTCTATACCTTTTGTCTCAAGCAATTTTGATGTCTTCCATCCCATCAGCTTTCGATCATCGTAATCCACACGAGGAGCTATCACCACTACCCTATCAACATCTGTAAAAACTGACAGTTCTTCGATAAAAGGTATCTGATGCGGACTAATACAATTTTGGAAAAAAAATAAGTTCATTTCAAAACAAGATTTTGCAAATAAAAAAGATCATAACAAATAAGCTATTAACACATGAACATCAACTGAATGAAGACAGAATGACATCAAATATTATAAACAGATTCAAGCCCGTCACAATCAATACAAAAGAACAATACACTATAAACAAAAGTATCCAAAGAAAACATTTTCATGATTCAAAATTTAATTTGTACTTCTTCACCATATCCGGATAACATATTATATGAGAAATTAGAAGCCAAAATACAAAACCTATATAATAACCGACAGTTAATAAATACCCCTCAAAACAAGAATGCAAACACAGAAAAAGTAAAGAAATAACAAACAATTGTAACCTTCGATCATGTCTAATATATTTAAAAACTCGAGTTACTTTCTTTAGAATGAATAACATTATTATTGCACCTAAGGCACCTAATTGAAATAATATAGACAACCATCCGCTACCACTCTCCAATCGACCTTTATGAAGTACGCCTCTATACCAAGCCGTTGCAAATCCACTTCCAATAAGAGGAGATTCATTTAATTTATCAAACCCCTCTCCAAAATGGGCAGAGCGAGAACCATATTTTTCACCTTTTCCCCCTTCAAACTTATTTTGTATTTGAGTTGAATGCTCAAGATATACAGGAATCGATATTGTTGCAAGAAATCCTATAACTAACAAATACAATATTATTTTTTTTACATTTCTTGCATTGTATACAATGTATAACACCATGGTTATCACGGATGCAAAAAGAGCAGTACGAGAGGCAGCAACAACAGTGACATAAATAGACAGTAACAAAATAGACAACACAATACATCTGAAACATTTATTTTGTAACTGAAATAGACACCACAACAAAATAACATTAGCTAATCCTGCAATAGGAGCTAACCACATAGGATGATAATAAATAGCCGAAAAAGAGAGGTCAATATGTACCCCCTCCTGTGCAAAGGCATTTATGCCTTTTAGATAGCAATACATAGCTATCATTGATACAACAGGAAAAAATAATAAAATTACAGATAAAATTTTGCGTTCAAATAAGAAGACTTTTTTAGATACATAAAATGGTGCACAAATAAGCATCATCCCAGTAAACATAAGAATGCGATAATCGATATATAAATTTGAAAATACAGAAATATAGCAGGCTAAAAGAAGTAAGATATTTAGTTTTGAATATTTAATGGTAAAGGTTCCATATCTAATTTTGTAAAATGCCACATACCCAAATGCAATGAGTAATGTATATATACCAGGAAAAATAATTGAATTTGAACAAATAAGAAAAAAAGCCATTAAGGAAGGAAAACAATATTCCTTAATATCACGATTAATTATTACCAAGCTAAGACCCAACATATAATAATAAAATTTACTAGAAATTATGCACTCCTATATGGCTATAATACCCAATGTTCTACAAACACACATTTTCACCCTTCAATAGAACTGGCTGGAATTTTAGAATATTAGCACAATATTCTTTATAATCATTATCTGAAACAGCAGAAATTCTAGCAGAAATCTCTGAAAGCGATGTCACGGTAATACCAAGATTCTTCATCTCTACCAATTTCGCCATCGCCGAATCCTTCCATACTATTAATGGTAATCCAGCTAACACATATAACGAAAATTTATGAGGTGCAATAATTTTAAGATAACTCCCCCATGTACCAGAGCAGGTTTCTGTGGAATCTCCGTCCCAAACAAGTCCCCAACTCCCTTCTAAGTGACCAATTATATCAGGCTTAAAAACTCCTTTATACTCATATTTATTCTTCATAGCATTATTTGAGGAACAAGAACCATATACTATAAGATCTAAATCTTTATTCTCAAAAACAAAATCACTAAAAAACACGCTCTTATCTATATTACCTGCGAAACAAACCTGCTTACTTAACTGACGTGCTTCTTTATCTGGGACTGCAATATAAGGGAAACAACCTAAATAATGATATTTAATGCCCGGTCTCAATCGCTGCTCAAAATAAGTTTGCATTTCAGGTGTATGCACAATTATTTCATCAAAATTTGACAAAACCTTATTCTCAAAGCCCGATAGCTCCCCTTTTTCTCTTACAGAATTAATATCATGCAACAATGTTATCAGATATTTTTTTTTCAAGAAAGGAAGAATAAAATAAAGCATTTTAGGATTTAAACTTGGATACTGAATCAACAATGTTGCACCATTAGGTAAATTGATAGCAAGACGAATCATTTTTAGGAATAAAACAACAATAAAAAGTAGCTTATTCTTATACCCTCTCAAAATGATAGGATATTCTTCATAACCATTTTGTAAAGCAATTTTATGTATATCTTGAGGAGCCTTAACACTTGCTCCACCACCTATTAAAGATTTACTAAGTTTATCATTTGTTATAGTTTTAATAATAAGTATGTATTTCTTCATTTTATAAACCTTGTGATTTAACTATTTCAAAAACCCTTTTCACAATAGGAGCCATATCATAATATTTGTATTCAGCCAATCGACCTCCAAAGATGATATCTTTTTCGTGAGCTGCTAATGCACGATATTTATCGGCTAAATCATTATTTAGAGTATCATTTACTGGATAATAGGGCTCCATACCAGGTTTCCATTCTGTAGAATACTCTTTGCTAACTACAGTTTTCGGACAATCCAAAAGTTGCTGACCAAACATCTCAAAATGTTTATGCTCAATGATACGAGTATAGGGTACTCCTCGGTCAGTATAATTCACTACAGCATTACCTTGATAGTTGGCAGTATCATAGATCTCTGTTTCAAAAGATACGGTGCGATATTGCAAACGCCCCAAACGATAACCATAGAACTCATCTATTGCACCTGTATAAACAATCTTATCGGCAAGAGCTGTCAGTTCTTCACGATTCTCCCCAAAATCACAATTCAGACGACACTCTACACCATTCAATAGACCAGCAATCAGTTTATTATAGCCACCGATTGGAATTCCTTGATATTTGTCCTTAAAATAGTTATTATCGAAT
>OGUD01001095.1_pt1 | contig 15727 bp, 13 predicted proteins | sample 1573671 | NCBI WGS metagenome assembly OGUD01 (sample SAMEA2582065, study PRJEB24529) | metagenome | biome: Human gut stool | place: China | collected 2011 | reverse complement strand
AAAACCGTCGGTCAAAACCGACGGCAAATGGACCTGTAATGGCGAAGTTACTTTGATAAGGGGATAGCTCAAATTTGACAAATACTGAACCAGTTGCTATCTTCATTGGCACATTCTTTATCGTCTGCGACGTACGCTGCGTACCGGAGAGGATTTCTCGGCTTTCGGAGCTTTTGTCTTGACGGTCTTTTCTTTGGTTTCTGCCTTTTCGGTGGTTGCGCCTCTCTGTCCGCGAGCGGAGGCCTTGCTGGCCTTCTTAGCTGCTTTCGGATCTTCTACCTGGGTAGTGTCGGGCTGGAACCAGAGTGACTTTTCAAAAGCAACCAACTGGCCTTCGATACGATCCTGCTCTTTCTTTATTGAATCCGGAGTCGGGCAATATGCCTGCAACGGTAGGTTCATCAGATTCTGTGTCTTGAAAATATCACCTTCGAACATACGGCGGCGGAAATAATCGTCGAGCGTGAAGGTCATCGCGTTGTTGATGTTCGACGTCATGATGAACGCTGTATTGATATACGGGCGGATATTTTCGTAAGGGATCCAGAACATCGGCATCGTCAGCTCTCCGACATCACCGGAAGTGGTCATGATCGGGCAGATAGCCAGTGTCTTTACGTCGAATACGGAATTGTTCTGGTCGAAATACCAGGCTTCCTTCACGTAATAAGAACGGACATATTCGGAAGGTATATCGCTTTCGTTGATAACGAACGTCGTTCCCTGATTACCTTGTCCGGCTATTTCTTCGTAGTAGATACCGAAGCTGTCGAGCATCTTTTTCAGGTCGATCTTGTTACCTTCGCTGAAATCTTCGTAACCGTCTTCGTACTGGTACGCATCTATTTTGCCTTCACTGATCAGACTGAAGATGATGGAGAAAAGGTTCATCTGTCCGTTCATCGGTGTGACGGGATAATAAAGCGGAGCATTCTTTTCTTTCATCAGGTCGATCTGACGATAGATGACACGCATCCAGCGGGCGTTTCCCACTTCCTGTGTCATACGCTCGTTCATATCCTGTGCCCGTACGGTCAGTTCGGGCATACCGATGTCTTTTTTATCGTTTGCCCGTTCTCCGCGGGAGGCTTGCGGGGTTCTTCTTGCCCGTTGCTGGGTGTTCTCCGATTCTTCCTGTGCCTGCATGGAGGTAGCAGTGAAGAACAGGGCGCTTGCAATTGCCAGTATGTAATAAAAACGTTTCATATTTTATATCCTTATTTGGGACGGTTCGCAAACCGCCCCTACATTTAATTTACAATGACTTCGATCGGTGTAAGGGTACGTTCCAGACCGTCAGGACCTTTGGCCACCACGCCTCTGATGTAAAAACGCTTGCCTCTTGTCAGACGACGGATCCTGTCCTTCTGACCGTCGGAGAAGCGGGGACCCTGTGATACTTCAGGGATCGCATTTCCCATCGAGTCGAAGAAGATCAATTCGAAACGTAATACATCGAATTTGATATTCAATATGTCGTCGTCGATAGCAGCCTGCAGGACTTCGGTGTCGACCAGGTTACGCTTGGTCATGTTTCCACCGCGGAATTTACGCATGTTGCCATTCTGATCCTTATATTCGATATACGGCATCGGATCGGGCAGGGCACGTACGCGGAACGTATTCTTTGCCATTTCCACACTGCGGCCGTCAGCCATACGGGCACTTACCGATATGACGGCATCGGTTCCAACTTTCGACGGACGGGCTTCCCAGATGTCGCCTTTGCGTGTCAGGGTTCCGTTGGTCATGCTGGCCGTGATGTTTCCGCTCGGTACACCCGGTACGGCGATACGCATATCGTTGGCGATACCGGCATATAATACGTTCATCAGCAACGGTGCTACCGTAGCACTCGGCTCCGTAACGAAGTATTCGCTTTCAAACTCCTGGTGCATCACGCTGCCGTCGTTGTTCGGCATCTCGATATATCCTTTGATGGGATAAGTACCCGGAGCACCGGCAATGGCTGTGAACTGGCCGCGGCTGTCTGCTGGCAATTCCTTACCGTTGACAAACACGGTCGGACGTTTCGTCGAATCGACGGCAGACAGGACGATGTTCGCCTTGTACTGTCCTCCGCGCATAACGATCTGGCTTTCCGGGATGACCTGTGCGGTCATCTGGTTCACACGGTAGTCACCTACGTCGACGCTGTTCAGCAGGTTGTTCAATACTTCTCCTTCTGCATAACGGATATCGCTCTGCAACTTGGTCAGCAATGTCACAGCGGCTGCGACCGGCATATTTTCAAACAACGCCTCTTCCCAGGTACGGGTATTGATACCGGCTTTGTGGGGAGGGGTTGTGCTCAGGCTCGCTTCCAGGATGCGGGTCTTGGCACTATCTTCCACCATTTCACCCATCATGGTACGGTAAGAGTCGATGGCTTCGCGCAGCTTTTTACCTTCGCCGGTAACCGGGCCGAGCATGATGCGTGAAGCGGCTTCGAGGTCGTCTTTATGTTCGATCTTATTTACGTTGGCATCTTTACCGTCGGCAATCTCTGCGATACGTTCTTTCAGGTTCTGTACGTAGTTGTACAGGCTGTCGGAGGCATGCTTTACCTGTATACCTTTGTCGTACCCTTCTTTTACCTTTTCGGGATTGGACTGGTAGTAGGTATTAAGTTCGCCGGCCACGATATCGTTACGATGCGTAGAATTGTCGATAGAAGTGCGCAAACTGTCTTCCACTAGCTCGAAACCGTCGAGTACCTCCGACGACACATTCAGTGCCATCATGGCGATGAACACCAGATACATCAGGTTGATCATCTTCTGACGGGGCGAGTTGGGATTATTAGCTATTCCGGACATCTTTCTTTTGTTTCGTTTGTTTGTTATCTACCGGCTTGTTGCTGGCCTGGATTATTTGTATACGGAGCCTGCTGCTGATATCCGTACGGTTGCTGGTACGGCTGCTGATAGGCAGTCTGCTGCTGGTAATTAGGCTGCTGGGGCTGCGAAGCCGGTTGCTGGTAGGCTGGGGCTGCACCCATGTTGACCGTCATCGCCTGTAACAAACGGCTGTATACCTGGTTCAGTTCGGCCAGCTGACGGGTCATCTTTTCCGTTTCGTTGCGGAAAACAGAGCTGTCGGTTACCGAACCGTCGTACATTTCGCGGATGCGGTTCAGGCCGCCGTTGATATGTTCGATCGATTCGATCTGTGAACTGATACTTTTCAATTGTATTTCGTAGATTGTATTCAAGCCGGAAATATTACGGTTCAGCATTTCCATCTGCTGCACGTAACCGCGTGAGTTCTGGTTGATACCGTCTGAATTGTCCGTAATGCTCTTATAGGAATTAAGCAGCGTGTCGGATACGTTGGTCAGCGAGTTGGTCACATGGCTGAAACGTTCCATATTTTCCGACATACCCGACAGTTGTTCCAGGTATTTCTGGGTTGCTTCGGTCAGTTCTGCCATCTTTGAGATCTGTTCGGCGGCACCGCTTAGTTTCTTGATGCTTTCGCTCAGGTTTTTTGTATCTTCTTCGCTGACATCGAGGTTACCCAGAACGGATGCTCCGCCCAGGTTGTTCGTAACACCTGCTTTCTTAGCAGCACCGACATTTATATTGATACCTCCTCCGGCATTGTCGTCTTCCAGATTCTCCGGCGAGTTGATCAGGTTAGACATGCCTGTTCCGGCAAAGTCCGGGCGGTCCATCGGATTCTTCGATTTCAGGACGGGGAATACTTCTTCCCAGTGATATTCGTTTGAAGGATGTTCAAAGGCAGAGATAAAGAATACCAATGCTTCCACTGTCATGGCGATGAACAGGATCTGGTTACCGTACGGCAGGTGCAGCAATTTGAACATGGCACCTATAATAACGATAGATGCTCCCCAGCTGTAACAGAAGTTCAGTACTCTCTTTCCCATATCGCTGGAAAGGAACATCTCTATTCTGTTTTTATATCTTCTATATTTTCCCATAATGTTGTATGTTTCTTATATTATTTCTTTCCTTTTGAACGGGAGAAACCGATCTGTGTACGTGCGCAACGGAAACCGATATACGAACGTGTTTCGTTCTGATATTCGAATGTACGCATATCCGAGCGGATGAATTGTGCCACGTCTTTCCATGAACCGCCGCGTACGACTTTCTTCTTCATGGCATACGGGTCTTCTTTCGCAGCGTTGTAGCGCAGATCCGGGTTCATGTCGCTCATCTGGCTCGGTCCTGATTCGGAATACATGGTAGAAGTCCATTCTGCCACGTTACCAGCCATGTCATACAGGCCGAACTGGTTCGGGGCGAAAGAGCCTACACGTGAGGGGATCAGGTGACCGTCTTCCGTATAATTTCCTTTTCCGGGTTTGAAGTTCGCCATGAAACAACCTTTGGCATTCTGCAGTTCGTCGGTCGACCACGGGTATTTGTTCTCGTTCTTTCCGGCACGGGCGGCATATTCCCATTCGCCTTCCGTCGGTAGACGGAACGGTTCGATAGCCTGTCCGGCAGGGAAGTTCAGCGATTGCTTGAACATATCGGTACGCCATACGCAGAATGCGGTAGCCTGTTCCCAGGAAACACCCACGACAGGATAATCGTCATATCCCGGATGCTGGAAGTACATGCGCATGTATGGCTCGTTGTAAGCATTATTGAAGTCGTTCACCCAGCAGGTTTCATCCGGGTAAATGTTTACGATGCGGGTGTGAAGGAAGTCCCACGGACCGCTCAGCGGGCGGGTCAGGGTTTCGTTGATGATGTTGCCGTCGTCGTCGATATAGGCGGTGTCCTTGGAGATCATAACGACCTCGTTCATATCGACCTGTATATCGGTGTTACGTACGCGTTCGCCCGGATCCAGGCGGTTCTTGCGAAGGGCGGCACCGGTGTAGTCATACCATTCGTATTTGTAGACCATCTGCTTTTCGTCCAGACGTTTCTCGCCGGTGATCGGGTGTACGTAATAAACGCTTTCGATGGCGCGCAGCTCATCCTCGTTCGCCCGTTTCCAGGGGATCGGACGGCTCCAGTCCAGATGCGGGGTGACAGGTTCGCCATACCGGTCTTCGGTAATCTTGAACAGGTCGTTGCCACCGTAAGCCGGGTCTGCCAGGCGTTCGCGGATAATGGAGTCGCGCACCCAGTAGACGAACTGGCGGTATTTGGCGTTGGTTATTTCCGTTTCGTCCATCCAGAAAGCGTCAAACGAAACACCTTTTGTTTCGGGATTGATCCCCCACAAGGAGTCTTTGTCTGCCGGTCCCATCTCGAACGAACCTCTTTTGATCAGAACCATGCCATAAGGTGACGGTTCGTTAAAAGCCACAGATCTTACCCCGGTAACTTCTCCTCCCGCTCCGGAAAGGGATTTACCACATGAGGTAAGCAAGGCTACTGCCATAAGTACTAATAATACTTTTTTCATATACTATAATATACGTACACTTTTATGTCTGTTCTTTCCTGTTTTTGTCTTCTTCAACTTCAACTGGTAGCGCACCAACACTTCGTGGCTACCGGAACTCCCTTTTAACATGGCCGTGGTAGGGAAATCGTAAGCATATCCAACCTGAAATCTGCCGAATGTGGCTCCCAATAATACTACTACCGACTCGTTTATACGCCAGGAAAGACCTCCGTTAAACATTTTATTATAGACCATCCGTGCGGTGATATCCGCCTGGAAGGTTTGCATATCTGTCTTCAAGAAAACAGAAGGCTGTAATTCATACAACGGGTTCCTTAGCTGAATATTGTATCCGCCTGTCAAATTTAATCCCATAGGAATGTAATAATTTGTCGTTTCACCCAATGCCATTTCGGGGGCTGTCAGGTGAGTGGCTCCGAAACCCGCATAGAAATTCTTATGTGTGTAATAGATACCGGCATTTACATCGAGGGCCATCGCTTGTACCGAAGTGGTCGGCAGGGCCGGGTCGGATTCAGCAGGGGTATGGTCCGGGCTTTCGGGGATATGTATCTTTGTTCCGTCGAAACCGACGTTGTATATACCTCCCTGCAGTCCGATACTCAATGTCCCTCCGAACAGTTTCTGCTTATAGGCGTATTGGAAAGCGACCTTCGTGAATTGGAACAATCCGATGCTCTCCGTGTTGACAACCAATCCGATACCATTGTTTAAGCTGCCTAGTTTCAGCGGCATATCGGCAATGACAAAGAAGGAGGTACCCGCATTGGGTATGCCTATCCATTGCTGGCGGAAAAGGCCGAGCATATTCAGGTCGCCGGTTGTTCCGGCATAGGCGGGGTTGTAATATCCCATTCCCAGGAAGTACTGGCTTAACTGCATATCAGATTGGGCCCGTACGCTCATCGTGCAGGTAATCAATGCAATAATAAACAGGAAGACTCTCTTCATTTAACTATAACTAACGAGGTGAAAGATGTTTCACCCCTACAATAACGCGGCAAAAGTATATAAATTGTATTTTCCGCAAAAAAACAAACGAGGCAGGGGACTTCGCAAGCCCACTACCTCGCCTATATTTCAATACTTTGTGTTAAAGCACATCAATATTCCTCTTCGTTGAAGAAGAAGTCTTCTTTACTAGGATAGTCAGGCCAGATATCTTCCATGCATTCGTAAATCTCACCTTCGTCTTCCATCTCCTGCAAATTTTCTATTACTTCTAACGGCGCACCAGAACGTTGTGCATAGTCAATCAATTCATCCTTGGTTGCAGGCCAGGGCGCGTCTTCCAGCTTCGAAGCTAACTCTAATGTCCAATACATAGTTATCTAGTATTAACAACTGCCCGAAGGCAGTCAGGTTCTCAAATTTTCCGCAAAAATAAAACAATATTTCTTAGATGCAAGTATAATCCCAAATAATTTCTTTGCCATTATTTTTTATACATTCCTTCCGGGCCAGAACAAACAGATAATCAGAGAGTCTGTTTACAAAAATAAGAACAGGCTCTTCTACCGGATTTGTTTCGGCCAAACGGTATATCTGGCGTTCCGCGCGACGGCAGACGGTACGGCAGACATGTGCCAGTGAAGCGGAACGGCTGCCACCGGGCAAAATGAAGTTCTTCATCGGAGGCAGTTCGTTGTCGAGACGGTCGATCTCCCGTTCGATGCGTGCGATGCTTTCGGGAGTAACCTTGCTTTCTATTTTCAGTTCGGTCGTCTCCTGGTCGGTTGCCAGGTAAGAACCTATGGTGAACAGTTTATGCTGGATGAAAGAGAGGAAGTCGATATCCGCCTGGTCATCGAGTGCCGTGATAAGCAGGCCGATGAATGAGTTCAGTTCGTCGATCGTTCCGTAACTTTCGATGCGCTGGTGCGCTTTCGATACCCGCTGGCCTCCTACGAGGGAGGTCTTTCCCTTGTCGCCGCCACCGGTATAAATAAGGCTTTTTTTCATATACTTCTTTTTTTATTCAATATTCTTAATATAGTGTCGTTGGTAGGGGCGGTTCGCGAACCGCCCTTACAGTACCGCGGTCAGAAGTAGACTATATAGTCTCGCTTGTGCAATTTCTTGTTAAAGAATACGATACCCATCGAATAGAGGTCTATCGTTACCGTCACCTCGGGATGGGCGCATACTTCTTTCCAGAACTCCCTCATCTTACGGCTTGCCTTGATTCCTTCAAAAACAAAGATCGTATCGTTATGGATATGCTTTGTACATTCATTAAACAACCAAACGTTGTTATGTTGTTCATATAATGTATTAAAAAATACAAAATCGACTTTCCCCATGTCTTCCAATGCCTGGGGGAGCAGCTCTTTATACGTTCCCGTACGCAGGTCCACCGGGTTGCGTGCCGCTTTATCGAAAGCGATCCGGGCGATGGAGGCAAACTCCGGGATATTCTCAAGGGCAATACATTTCAGTCCGGGGGCGTAGGAGGTCAGATAAAGGGTAGATAACCCCATCGACGGTCCCAGTTGAAGTATGTTTTGCGACTTGAAATAGTTCGCCAGGCGGAAAAGCAAAGCACCGTGTTTGGGTTTGATCGCTTCGCGCTCCACAATCTCTCCGATCGTACGGCGGCGTATCCCTTTCTGCTGTCGGTCCGGATAGGTGATGATATTGTCGCGGAAAAGCAGTTGTTTCCGGATCAGTTCTATATCATAAAAGCTATAATAGGAACAGCGTTCTTCTATCACCTTTGTTATCAGGTTGAAGACGAAAGGCGAATGCACTCCATAACCGCGGCGGTAACGGATGCCCCGGTATATAAGTACACTTTTTCGTAAGGTATTAGCTTTGGGAATGATTTGCATTTCTCTTTTCGTATTTGTCACACAAAAGTAAGATATTCTTATTTATTGGCAATAATTAGCATCTACAGATTCATGTCGGAAACAAAATATCTATATATTTGTCGCCGGATTTAGGTTTATTTTGCAGTAATATAAGAGTTTGTGAAGGCAGAAAGAAGAAAGCGTATTTTTCTGGCATGGTTGTTATTCATGGCCATGCTTCCATTCTTTGTCGCGAAGATCACGCACCGGCATGATCCCGACGAGGTGGTTTGCTGTTCTTCCGGCCCGCATGAGACGGATAGCCATTCGCAGAATCCGGATCACTGTCTGCTCTGTAATTTGCTCCTTTCTCCTTTCCTTTCAACCGATTCATTCGATTTACATTTTATATTGACGCTCAATCCCGTTGGGCGGATCGATTACCCGGATGAGAAAGTCTATCTGCTTTCTTACTCACATTACCTGCGTGCGCCGCCTGCCGCCTGATACATATCTTATCCAATTAATTTTTCAAATTAAAACAGATTGTATTTATGCGTATCGGAATGATTCCGGGTATGCTGGTGGTATGCTGTACAGGTACCCTTCATGCCCAAGAACCCGATTCACTCCGTAATGTGTCGCTTTCCGAGATCGTGGTTACTGAAAACTATCAGTATCTGCGGAACAGGAATACGACGCTTCATCTGGATGTGGTAGGGAAAGAATTTCTAAAAGAGCATTTTTCCGGCAATCTGATGCAGACCCTGGAACAACTACCCGGTGTCCATTCCATGGATATAGGTTCCGGCTTTTCCAAGCCGGTGATCCGGGGTATGGGATTCAACAGGGTGTCGGTGACGGAGAACGGAATCAAGCAGGAAGGCCAGCAATGGGGTGCCGATCACGGGCTTGAGATAGATGCTTTTAATGTCGAACAGGTCAATATACGGAAAGGGCCGGCTTCGTTGCTTTACGGAAGTGATGCGATGGGCGGTGTGGTGGAGATCACGCAGGCAGCTCCTCCGTTTGACGACCAGGTGTTCGGTGAGGTGAGTTTGCTCGGTAAATCGGTGAACGGTTTGTTCGGCGGCTCTGTGATGCTGGGTGTTAAAAAGGACCGTTGGTTCACGAAGCTGCGCTTTTCGGAGCAGCATTTCGGAGATTACCGGATACCGGCGGATACGATCGTTTACCTGACTCAGAAAATGCCTGTGCATGACCGCAGGCTGAAGAATACGGCGGGGTTCGAACGTAATGCCAGTTTGTTTACCCAATACCGGAAAGGGGCGTATATGAGTGATTATATGGTGAGCAACGCTTATCAGAAGGTCGGATTCTTTCCGGGTGCCCATGGTATCCCCGACCCGTCGCGGGTAGAGGATGACGGGAGTGCACGGAATATCGGGTTGCCTTATAGTACTGTCAATCATTTGAAGGTGACGACCCATCAAGAATATGCCTGGGAGAATATCCTTGCCCAGTGGGACCTGGGGTACCAGAACAATCACCGGGAGGAATGGAGCCTGTTTCATACACATTACGGTTCGCAGCCCGTCCCTGAAACGGACCCGGACAAGGAACTGGCTTTTGTTCTGAATACCTTTAGTTCGGGTATGAAGGCACGGTTTACCGGGTCTTCTGTCTGGGATCACCGTATGGGGGGGGATGTGCAGTACCAACGGAATACGATTTCCGGTTATTCCTTTCTTTTGCCGGAGTATAGCCGTTTCACGACAGGGATAAGCTGGCTGACGACCTGGAAGCCGGATGAAATGCTGTCTGTCAGCGGAGGTTTACGGTATGACTTCGGTAAAACGGATATCCGTTCGTTTACGGACCCCTATCTGGAAACGTATCTTCGTGAGCAAGGGTATAGCGAAGAGATCGTGGAGAAAAGCAAGACGCGTAGTTATCCGGTCAAACGGGACTTCGGTGATTTCTCCGGGTCGCTGGGGATCGTATGGGCTCCGGCAAAAGCGCATTTACTGAAGGCGAATGTCGGTCACAGTTTCCGGCTGCCGGGTGCGAATGAGTTGGCATCCAACGGGGTACATCATGGTACGTTCCGGCATGAGCAGGGTGATCCTGACCTGGGGTCGGAGCGGGGATGGCAGCTGGATGTTGCCTATTCTTTCTTCGGCACTTTCTTTTCCGTCACGGTATCTCCTTTTGCCAGCTGGTTCAGCAATTATATTTACCTGAAACCGACAGGGGAGTGGTCCGTCCTTCCCCATGCCGGACAGATTTATCGTTATACAGGAGCGGAAGCCTTGTTTGCCGGAGGAGAGATCTCGGCAAAAGTAGATCTTCCCTTGCATTTCAGTTATGAATTGGGAGGTGAATATGTCTATACTTATAACTTGGACGAGCATATACCATTGAGTTTTTCTCCGCCGGGTTCTTTGCGGAATACGCTTTCCTGGGAGAAAAAGAGGATGCGCTTCTATGTGGAACACCAGTATATTGCCGACCAGAACAGGGTTGCCCGGAATGAGGATCCGACACCGGGGGCGCAGTTGTTTCACCTGGGGGCCGGTTTCCGTATCCCTGTCGGCCGGACGGATGTGGAGCTGACACTGTCTGCCCGGAATCTGTTCAATACGAAATATTACAATCATCTGAGTTTTTACAGGAAGGTGGAGATCCCGGAACCGGGACGCAACTTCCAGTTATTAATAAAAATACCATTTAAAAAGTTATTCTAATGAAAACAACGTTTTATTTATCGATAGTTATTGTCCTGATGTCCTCCGTTTTGCTCGTGTCTTGTTCCGATGATGAGAAACAAGGAGATACCACGAAGCCTGTCATCACGCTGAATGCACCGGCAGAAAGTGCGGCCCTGCAGCCGGGCAGCCATATTCATTTCGATATGGATCTGGAGGACGATGTGATGCTGGGCTCTTATAAGGTTGAGATACATAATAACTTCGACGGCCATACCCATACGAAGGCGGAAGCGGGAGAAACGACTCCGTTCGCTTATAACAATTCGTGGGATGTATCGGATAAAAAGAGCACCCATATCCATCATCACGAGATCGAGATACCTGCCAATGCAACCGAAGGTAATTATCATTTCATGGTATATTGCACGGATGCGGCCGGGAACGAGTCGTATGTGGCGAGAAACATTGTGCTGAGTAAAGACGGGGAGACCGGGGAGCATTAATAGTTTATAGTCTGAAATATCAGCAATATAAAAAGAGGTTATCCGGTTAATTCGGGATAGCCTCTTGCTCTTTATTTATGGAAGATACTGCTTTTCTGTATACCTCTTTGATACTGACAGGCTTGCCACCTTGGCGTATGCTTTCATTGGCTGCTTCCATGAATGTGTATATCTCGATTGTTTCTTCTTTCTCTACGGGAGCAATGCCGGTTCTTAAAAAAGTAAGGATAGATTTTAATAATTCCTCATATCCCTCGTATCCTCCTGCCTGCGTTACTTCTTTTTCACAGAAAACAGTTCCACCGTATGTATGAGCACTGTTCCTTACGCCTCTGAATGTTCCGATACGTCCGTCTTCCCAAACCCCTACAACCAGGTCGGAATCTGTATTTGAAGTGCAGGAAACAGATTGACATCCCTTTCCCATAAGTGTGTACAATATTTCAACTCCGTGTATTCCGTACCAGAAGAAACCGGCATGTGAAGGTTCGTTTATGCAAGGGGAATAACAATCGGCACCTACGACTTTCCCTTCCGGCCCGTTTCCGCCTCTCAAAAGTTGGTTACGAGAAGAAAAACGTAGTGCGGAAGAAGAAAATACGGGAACTTGCTTTTCTTCTGCTAATTTGTAGATCGCCAATACGTCAGAAAGACCGGCTGCTACAGGCTTATCGATGAATAGTGCTTTTTTACTGTTTATCACTTCGGTTGCCTGTTCAAGATGTAAGGTACCGTCGTTGGTTTCCAACAGTACGCAATCCACTTGTTGTAGCAGTTCTGCAATCGACGAAGATATCCGTACACCGTGCTTTTTAGCGGTTTCAGTATAGCCAGCTATGCGTGCTATACTGGATTCGATAGTCCGGGAGCCATACGGATAGGCAGCGACTACTTTGAAACCTGCATAATCAGGATCAGGTTGTTCATTGTTTATCAGTTTGATAAAAGCATCGGCATGTGATGTATCCAGGCCGATGATACCCAGCCGTACCGTTTTCTGAGCCTGGTTATCGAAACAGACGAACAGAGGAATGATCAGTAGTATTAGAATCTTGTATCTCATAGGTTGTTCTTATTTGGTTGCCGACTGTTTTAAAAACTGGCTTTCTCCGGCTCCGGCGCCACATAGGTCAGTATCTGGCCGCTTAGTTGCAGGAGAGATATCTCGCATAGCTTGGTGGAGTATTCTGCGATGGATTGCCTTTCTTCTGCTTCCAGCAAGCTTATCTGGGCTTCACGCAGTTCGATACCGGATAATTCTCCCAGTTTGTAGCGGTCGATCGCGATACGGTGATTTTCCAGGGCAACGACGACATTGGCTTTTTCCAGGTTCCACAGGCCCAGGTTGTTTTGGTAAGCCATCCACAGGTTGCTCATGTCGGCACGCAGGCCCAGTTCGAGTTCCTGTTTCTTCAACTGACTGTTTTCGATCTGAATACGGGCGTTGCGGCGTTCGCGTCGGCGGTTCAGACCGTCGAACAGATTCAGGCCGACTGTCAGTCCGTAGTTTAGCCCCAGACGTTGCTGCAGGTCGGTTGTGCCGACTTCATACCAGTTAGCGGTGTAGCCGTAACCGGCATTTAGTTTTACATACGGGTAGTCACGGCTTTTCACCTTTTTGTAATCCAGTTCGGAGAGTGACTGGTTTTTTTGGGCGATCAACAGAGAGGCGTTCGATGCCAGGGTACTTTGCCAGAGATCTATTTCGTCCAGAAAGATGTTCGGACGTATTACTGAATCTTTCAAGGCGATCTGTTCGTCTATATTATCAAGCGCCATGAGTTCGTTCAGCCGGATACGGGAAGTATGAACTACTTCCAACTGATTCAGAACATTTGAACTGTCGGCATTGAAGTCGACCTGTGCCTGTTGCAGGTCCATACGTGATCCGGAACCGATGTGGTAACGCTCTTCCGCGATACGTACACGCTCACGGGAGAGGTCGAGAGAAGAACGCAGGTTGCGCAATCGGATATGCTGGCGGATCAGGTTGTAATATTCGCCTGAAAGCGTTGCGACAAAATCTTCAATCGTCAGGCGCGTATCCAGCTCACCCATCCGCTTCAATTCTTTAAGACGTGCATATTCTGCCTGGATGCCGAAGCCGTCGAACACGGTCCAGTTCACATTCAGTCCGATGTCGCCCGTCTCGTTTTTGACACCGTTTTGCTTCTCGGTCGTACCGTCGGCTAATTTGTTACGGTTGTTGTTGACCGAGCCGCTGAATCCGCCGCTCATATCTACCGTCGGCAGATAACCGGCATTACCCAGTGTCGCGTTATTGTTACTGATCAGTTGCTCGTTGCGTATGATACGGATGGAATAGTTCCGTTCCAATCCGGTTTCGATGCATTGTTTCAGGCTGTATACTTCCTGTGCCTCGACACTCAGGGTAGCAGAAACAGCCAGTATCATTAATAAGACCTTTTTCATATCTTTTTTGCTCTGTCTGTTGAAATAAAACTATACATGGCCGGAACGATAAACAGGGTAAGGAATGTTGAAACCAACATACCGCCTACTACGGCAATACCCATCGCAATACGTCCCTGTGCACCTTCACCGCTTGCATATACCAGCGGAACCAATCCGAGAATGGTGGATACACTGGTCATCAGGATCGGGCGCAGACGCTGTGTAGAAGCTGAACGGATTGCTTCCGCCATACTCAATCCCGCTTCCTGGCGCTGGTTGGCGAACTCCACGATCAGGATACCGTTCTTCGCCACGAGACCGATCAGCATGATAATACCGATCTGGCTGAATATATTCATTGTAATACCCGAGTAGCTCATAAATATCAAAGCTCCGGCAATGGCAAGCGGTACGGTGAACATCACCACAAACGGGTCTTTGAAACTCTCGAACTGGGCGGCAAGTACCAGGTAGATCATTAACAAGGCGAGGATCATGGCGAACATCAGGCTGGAAGAACTTTCGCGGAACTCTTTCGATTCGCCGGAAAGAGCTGTGCGGAAACTTCCGTCCAGTGTCTCAGCCGCGATACGGTCCATTTCGTCCAGGCCGTCGCCGATCGTATATCCTTTGTTCAGACCACTGGATACTGTTGCCGAAACAAAACGGTTGTAGCGATATAACTGGGGCGGTGCCACGTCCTCAAGCAGAGTGACGAGGTTATCCAGCTGGATCATTGAACCGTTGTCACTCCGCACATAGATCGACTTCAGATCGAGCGGTGTGTTACGTTGCTGGCGGTTGATCTCGCCCAATATCTGGTATTGTTTGCCATTCATATAGAAATACCCCATACGCTGTCCACTCAATGCATATTGTAATGTCTGGGCGATATTACGCGTACTGACTCCCAGGGAGGAAGCCTTGTCACGGTCGATCTCGATGCGTGTTTCCGGCTTGGTGAATTTCAGGTTCACATCCGCCATCTGAAAGACAGGGCTTTCATTTACTTTTTGCATGAATTCAGGCAGGTGTTCCGCCAGCTTTTCCAGGCTGGGCGCCTGTAGCACATATTGCACAGGCATACCTCCGCGTCGTCCGCCGAAAGTAGACTGCTGCTGGACAAAGGCACGTGCCTGCGTTTCTTTCCGTACGGCAGCCGAGAGTTTTTCTGCTATTTCCATTTGTGAACGCTCGCGCTCTTTGATATCCGGAAGAATCACGCTGATATTGGCATTACTACTGGATGCACGGTTTGTCAGGAACTTACGCTCCGGCGCAATGGAGTCGGCAAGTTCTGCAATCCGGTCGGAATAGTCGCGGATAAACTCGAAAGTGGCCCCTTCCTGGGCACGCATATTGATGGAGATGGAAGAGCGGTCTTCCAGCGGTGAAAGTTCAGAACGGATCGTGTTCCAGAAATAGCCGATCGAACCGAACATAATGATCACGATAGGGATAGCCCACCATTTATGGCTCAGGAAATAGTTAAGCGACCAGGCATAAAGATTGTTCAACCCTTCGAAGAAAGGCTCGGTTTTTACATACAGCCAGTTCTTCTTTTCCCGCTTGCGAAGTAACTTGGTAGCGAGCATCGGAGTAAAGGTCAGGGCAACAAATGAAGAAATCGTCACGGAGCCGGCGATCACGATACTGAACTCCTTGAACAAACGTCCGGTCATCCCTTCCATAAATACGATCGGGAGGAATACCGATACCAACGTCACGGTCGTTGAGATTACCGCGAAGAAAATTTCTTTCGAACCTTCTATACCCGCCTCCTTCGGATTCATCCCTTGTTCGATACGGACATAGATGTTTTCCGCCACCACGATTGCGTCGTCCACCACCAGTCCTACCGAGAGTACGACTGCCAGCATGGTCAATACGTTGATGGAAAAACCGGAGATGTACATGACAAAGAAGGCACCGACCAACGATACGGGGA
>OGUD01001091.1_pt1 | contig 15762 bp, 8 predicted proteins | sample 1573671 | NCBI WGS metagenome assembly OGUD01 (sample SAMEA2582065, study PRJEB24529) | metagenome | biome: Human gut stool | place: China | collected 2011 | reverse complement strand
TGCCGCTCTCTCCTTCGCTGAACAGATCGTTGTCCATGCTTTCCAGGCCTTCCAGCAACGTGTTACAACGGGAGATCGCTTTATAGCATCCTACCCATAAGGAAAGGAACTCGGAACTGGAAGAGGTCCAGTCTTCCGTACAGTATGCTTTATCCCAACCGCTCGCCTGTGTATCGAGTGTCGGATGGTTTGACAGCATATATTGCGGCTTGAATCCCCACATTGTCTTCTTTCGACGGATAGAAGGTATCGTAACAGCCGATCAGGCCGCCTTCCACGTTTTCTTCACTCTGGAACATGAAGTCGCCGGGGAGAATATCGTAATGGTCTACTTCCAGATAATCCTTACAACTGTTTGTCGAAAGTAACAGGACTACTGACAGGACGGATATAACTATTTTTTTCATAAGACTCGAATTATAAGATTAAATAATTAGAATTGTACACTCAAACCAAATGTGAATGTACGCGGATAGGGGTAACGGCCACCATCGAAACCGGTTTGCAAGACTGCTGCATTACCGACTTCCGGATCCCCGAATTTATTATAGCCGGAGAAGCATGCGAGGTTCTCTACAGAGGCGAAGATGCGTGCATTGTCCATGCGAAGCGGCTGCAACCAACGTTTCGGGAAGGTATAACCGATCTGGATATTCGCTATTTTCAGGAAATCACCTTTCTTCACGTAGGCATCGGAGGCTTTCATGTTTGTGTTGTTATCATTGATCGTCATACGCGGATACATCGTATTCGTGTTCGTTTCGCTCCAGGCATTGTTGATATATTCCTTCAACGTATTTTGGATACCGCCACCGGTCTTATACAACTGCGTCATTTTCATAGCTGCATATGAATTGATTTTCATACCGGCAACACCGTACATGTAGATCATGGCGTCCCAGTTCTTCCAGCTGGCATTCAGGGTAAGGCCATAGTTCAGCTTCGGGAAACCGTTTCCTAATACTTTCTGGTCGTCACCATCGATATGGCCGTCACCGTTCAGGTCTTTGTATTTAAAATCGCCCACAGTGGTAGCGTTTACCTGGTAAGCGTCGTATCCGTTCTCCTTTGCCAGGGCATTCGCAGCATCTACTTCAGCCTGGTTCTGGAAGATGCCTTCCACTACATAACCGTAATAGGAACCGACTGCGTGACCTTCCATCGTCACGGAGTGGTTGGTCCAGTTATCGCCGTCGTCGGTAATCAAATCGCCGTTCGCATCGAGGTTGTTGTAGATAGGGTCGCCCACTTCGATTACTTTGTTCTTCAACGTAGAGCCAGTCAGTGTAGCACCGAGGTTCCAGTCGCCGAAACGTTTGTTATAGGATACGCTGAACTCGAATCCTTTGTTCTGGATATGTCCGGCGTTGGTATAAACCTGTCCGTGTCCGGTAGACGGGCGCATGTTGCGATAAAGCAGAAGGTCTTTGGAGTCACGGATGAAGTAATCCATCGTAATGTTCAGGTCGTTGTTAAGCAAGCCCAGGTCGAGACCGATATTTGTCTGTGTATTCGTTTCCCATTTCAGGTTGGTGTCGATTTCTTTCAGTTGGGCGAAGCCGACTACCTTGTTATAGTTGGAAGATGAACCGCCTAACTGTCCCCAGTCGTAAGCAATGCGGTTGGAAGAGAGTTGGGCAACGGAAAGACTGGTCGCACTGCCTGCATTACCGGTTTGTCCCCAACCGAAACGTAGCTTCATGTTACTGAATATATCCAGGTTCTTGATAAAGTCTTCTTCAGACAGACGCCATGCCAGGGCGGCAGAAGGGAAAGTACCCCAACGGTTGCCCGATCCGAAGTTGGACGAACCGTCGCGACGTACGGTAGCGGTAACGATATAACGGTCCATCAAAGTGTACATGGCACGGCCGTACCAGGAGATGTAGCGCGTTTTCAGATTATAGCCGCCGTCGCCGATGCGTGAAGTCTGGTCGCTGGTCAACGACATCTGGCGATAAGTGTCTGCCAGGAAATTGCTTGCATTGGAAGATACCCAATGGCCCCAGTAATTGGTGACCGAATTCCCCGCCATGACTGTCAGGTTATGGATATCGTTCTTCCAGTTATAGGTGAAATAGCTTTCGATCTCGATATTATTATCCTGCGACTGGTTCATCCAGAAGGAGTTAGTCTGTGCTGCGGTGATACTTCGCGGATTGACGACATTGAAACCGCTTCCATCCACCGTCGACAGCGTATAGGAGCCGATCGTACGGAATTGCAATCCCTTGAACAGATTCAGGTTCAGATAGGCACTGCCGACGAATTTGTTTTCATAGGTAGGGGTCTTATCTTCTTCCATCTTGGCGGCATAGGGGTTATCCTGGCCTTTCTGGATATCGCCTTCACCGCTGATCTGCATGAAAGCGTTGTAAGTTCCGTCTGCATTGGCGCGCCAGTCGTTGCTGATGAACTGGCCGGTGGTTTCATCCACATAATCCATAGTCGGAGTCAATGTCGCATAGCTGCGGAGGTTTCCGCCTCCTACCTTTTCGGAATGAACGAAAGCGACGTTACCGCCTACTTCGATAAAGTCTTTTACCTTGTGGGTTACATTGGCACGGGCCGTCAGACGGGAGAAGTTGGAATCCAGTATCACGCCGTCGTTATTCAGGTAACCGACCGAGAATGTCGATTGTGTCTTATCGTTGCCACCGGAAACGGATAGCATGTAATTCTGCTGCAAAGCGGTACGGGTCATAACGTCTTGCCAGTCGATGGTGCGCAGGCGGCCTGCATAGTCTGCACCAAAGGCTTTGTTCTGGATAGAGGCGGCATCGTTGGCACGTCCCTGGCGAACAGAGTAGGCAAAAAGGTCGGCATCGGCTACGTCTAGTTTACCGGTCATGTTCTGGATACCGAAGTTTGCAGAGAAGTTGAGCTGGGTTGCCCCTTTCACCCCTTTCTTCGTCGTGATCATAACGACACCGTTCGCACCACGGGCACCGTAGATAGCGGTGGCGGAAGCGTCTTTCAGGACTTCGATGCTTTCCACATCGGCTGGATTTACAAAGTTGGCATTACTGCCGACCTGTACTCCGTCGACTACATACAACGGATCGGCCGAGCCGTTCACCGTCGCGACACCACGGATACGGATTGTCGCCGTCCCTTCCGGGTCACCCGAGTTCTTGGATACCATCACACCGGCGGCAGAGCCCTGCAACCCTTGCGCGAGGTTCAGCGGATTACGTTTCATCATCTGTTCCTTGTCGACCGAAACAACGGAACCTGAAATGTCGCTTTTCTTGATCGTACCGTAACCGACAACGACTACTTCGTCGATCATCTCGGAGTCTTCTTTTAATACTATATTATAAGAAGTCTTCTGGGTTACTTTAAAACTTTGAGGATTATAACCGATATAGGAGACTTTTACCTCAGCGCCTTCCGGAACTTCCAGTTCGTACTTGCCATCCATATCACTGATTATACCGATCGTTGTACCGACTACAGCAATGTTCGCCCCGATAATTGGTTCGCCCTTCTCATCTGTAATGATACCAGAGATTTTTTTCGACTGCTGCATAGCAGTTGTGCTTGCCGGATTCACATCACCGTTATCTACTGCCGCATGGGCAACAAGACCGGTACTAAATAAGAATGCAAATCCCAAAGACTTCAGCGTCAACAAAATTTTAACGTGTTTATTCATACTGAATTGATTTAAAGTAAAAAATAAATTTTTAACTGAAACAAAATTAGTTCATGTACCTCTAACACGAAGGAAATAATGTTTCACGATGCGGGTAAAACGGTAAATGAAGAGGGATAAATTGTGTTTTTTATGGGGGAATTTTGTTCATTCCCCTGTTTTTACCTCCATCATTAGTGGAAAAACACATAGATTTATCGATCTGATATATAGCTAATAAGGGTCGGCATAAACAATTCCGCGCCCATGCGAACCGACGTATTCTCTCCCATATCTTTTCGGATCTCCGGAGATCTGCAACACCAATCCGTATTGGTGGTCATCATCATTGATACGTACCCAGCTGCGGGCGGCATCGTCGGAACGGAAAAAGCCGGATACTCCGTTCACGATCCCTGCCAGATATAATGACGGATAATCCGAACCGGGCGCGGCTTTTCCAAAACCGAAAGCGTAGATGCGACGCACCTTATCCTGGGGTACGAATGCTTCTCCGGAAAGACCATGATATAGGCCGTCAAAAGCGGCAATCCATAAGTCGCCTTCCTTTCCCGGCGTAGCATACACACGGTCCTGTCCTCCCCGGCGATCACCACGGGCATTGCGTGCCTTACTGTCGAATGGGACAAAAGGCAATGGGTGGGACCGGAAACTGACACCGCCATCCATACTCTCATATAAAACAGCGGCAGAAAGATCGAGAGCGTAAAAACGTTTCGGATTGACACGGTCGGCAATCACACGGAGATTTTCAGGGATTCCCTCTGCAGTCGACCAAGTTCCCCCCCGGTCATTCGTATAATAGACAGGCATGCGGTCGGGTGTCCATATCCAGGTTCGTCCGTCAGGAGAAACAGCGATATGTCCATTTTGTGCTTTTTCCTGAGGCAGGGAAACCGGCTCCAGCCAACTCTTTCCTCCATCCATCGAATAGGCTAACGGCTTGCCTTCAGGGTGATGATGCGAAACAGTCCCCACACGGACAACCAGATCCGGTTGATCTTCTGCCCCGGTAATACCGGTCGTATTGGAATAATAGGGATCGGCATGGCTACCGGACGGAACAGGATGATCCAAATCCAAATGGGTAAAGCCGCCATAGTCACCTATCGCACTGATCAGTTGCGCACCCTGCTTCGGGCAGTATAATTCCAAAGGAACAGTTTCCTCTATCCCCGTACTCATCACTTGCCACTGTGTCGGTTCTTTTTTATCCATATTGCCGAGATTGAATGTCTCCCAACCGCCATATCCGGTTGTAAACAGGGCATGATCGGGATTAAACGGGTCTATTTCAATATCGAACATCCAATGTAATGGGGTAAACTCCACATAAGGAGCTTTGCTATAATCGAAGCGGGCACCTCCTGCAAAAACTGGTTTCCAGGTTTTACCGCCATCGGTAGTCCGGTAAATATCATCTTCCGCATACGAGCCGGCGACCGGACGGTTGAAGGTACTGACAATAAGATGCTTCGGATTCTGCCGGTCGACAGACACTGCGGCATATCCAAAAGCAGCCCCTTTATCCGGATCAGCCTTTACCGGAGAAATATCCTGCCATTTTTCAGTGCGAGGATCATATTTCCAGACCGCCCCATTATTCATCCGCATCGGACCGGGGTTACTACCATACGTAATATACAGATAGCCGTCTTCTGAAAGGGTTGCCTGAGTAGGTCGGTACTGTACCGGCTGTCCCGCAAGTGGCCGCCAGCTTTCTCCATAATCATGGCTGACAAAGAAATTATCACGATCTTTTAGCGAAACACCGATATACAAAGTCGAACAACCTTTACCGGCTGTGCCGCCCGATGGATCAAACAAAACTAAATTAATACCGCAACCACGATCCTGCATCCACGGATTACCTCCCTCAGGAATAACTTCCGCCACATCCGGGAACGAACAGACCTGTTGCCAGCTTCTTCCCCGGTCTGCTGAACGCCAAAGACCATCCAGACGGGTACCCAGATAGATTATATCGCTATTCAAAGGGTCTACCATCATGCGTTCGCCATTACCACGGCCATTTTCATTTCCTCCCATGGTAAAAGGCATGTCAGTACGGGTAAAAGTCCGTCCGCCGTCATTTGAACAAAGGACAGCACCGTTCGTACTACGGGTATAGGTTCCGCATGAAAGATAAACGGTTTGAGGATCATTGGGATCGACCGCAATACTCTCCACACCGACCAGATTGTTATCGTCATAAGTGATCCAGTCGAGCATAGAAACCCACTGTTGCGTCTCCTTATCCCAACGATAGGCGCCACCCATATCGGTACGGCAATAGCGTACGTCTTTTTCCTTCGGATGAAAAACAATCCCGTCTACAAATCCTCCGCCTACGATCTGAACACTTTTCCAGCGATAGTGTTCCACAGGAACGGAAGGGCGAAACGATTGGGCAATAATTCCCTGGCTGCCCATTGACAAAAGAATCAGAAGTCCTGTAATGGTCATTGAAATGGCTTTCATGGTAATCTATATTAATGGTTACTCTTTTTTCATATAGTCAGACGGCAACGTCCCGAATTCATCTTTGAAATATTTACGGAATAATTTGATGTCGTTGAAACCGACCTCACTGGCAACCTCGTTGATACGCATCTGACTTTTCTCCAGCAGTTGCGCTGCCCGTTTCATACGGATTGCACGAATCAGTTCGACCGGCGTTTTACCCGTTATCGAAAGTGTTTTCTTATAAAAGTTCACACGGCTCATCCCCATCTCCCGGCTCAACCGCTCGACAGAAAGTTCCGGATTAGCTATTTGTTCTTCGATATAGGCTATCGCTTTCCGCATCAGCTGCTCATCCATCGAACTGATCGGGATATCGGCCAATTGAATACCAGTTTGCGAAGATTGCATGAACTGCTTCTGCAACCGTTTCTTCATTTCTACCAGATGCTGTATCTTCAGAATCAACAGATCCATATTGAACGGTTTGCCTATATAATCGTCGGCTCCTGCTTCCAGACCGGTCATTTTGCTCTCTTCTGCCGATTTCGCAGTCAAAAGAATTACCGGAATATGAGATGTACGGATATCCTGCTTGATCCGTTTACACAAAACGATCCCGTCCGTTACCGGCATCATCACATCGCTGACTACCATATCCGGAAGTTCTGCCAGAATAACTTTCCAGGCCTGTTCACCGTCATCAGCCGTAAATACATGGTACAAGCCACTCAAACTCAACTTCATGAATTCACGGAAATCTGCATTATCATCGACAATGAGTAAAGTCGGTTTATTCGGCTCCGTACGCATCTCCGTATTTTCTTGCTGTGTCTGTCCGAATATTTCGTTTTCCTCTGATATTCCTGTCCCTTCCCCGACACCGCCCGTATCCGATCTATCCGGTGAAGAGATAATCTCCTGTATCTCCGGAAGTTCGATCGGAAGCGATACCGTAAACGTACTTCCTTTTCCAACCTGGCTCTTGACGGAAATCGCCCCGTTATGCAACTTGACAAACTCACGGCATAAATGTAATCCGATGCCTGTTCCAACCACCGTTCCGGATTTATCTTCCGACGGTATCTGATAGAAGCGATTGAAGATCAAATCGTATTTATCCTCTTCAATCCCTATTCCCGTATCAATGACCTGGATCAATAACATGCTTTTTCCTTCCTCATCCTGTTGCATGCTCAGGTTAACAGATATCTCCCCTCCTTCAGGTGTGAACTTGAAAGCGTTACTTAATAAATTGGATACGATCTTAAAAACCTTATCCGTATCGAATTTCATGACCAACGAAGGGAAGGAAGTCGTATACGAAAAACGAATATTCTTTTTCTCCGACAGTTCCTTAAATGAATAAGTAATATTCCTGACAAACAACACGATATCTCCGGAGGACAAAAGTAACTGGACACCCTGCACATCGATCTTCCTGAAATCGAGTAACTGGTTTACCAAACGTAATAACTGGTTCGCATTCTGGTAGATCAACTTCAGTATCATCTGATTCTCCGGGTTACTTTCGCTCTTCATCAGCTTCTCTATCGGTGTAATGATCAGGGACAAAGGCGTACGGAACTCATGGCTGACATTGGTAAAGAAGCGTAATTTCATCTCATCCATCTCATGAAGCTGGTTGGCCCGTATCCGTTCCTGTTCTTTCTCGAATTTACGCTTCTGAATATGAAGAATACCCCGGATAATGGCGAACACGATAATGGCAGCCAGGATACAATATAAAAAGATCGCCCAGTTGGTCGCCCAGAAAGGAGGCATGATCGTTATCTTTAGTTTTATCGGCTCCTGCCCCCAAACACCGTCATTATTTTCTGCTTTCAACAGAAAGGTATAGGTTCCGGGAGAAAGATTGGTATAAGTAATATTCCGGTTTACCGCATCGATGGTAGCCCATTTTTTGTCGAAGCCTTCCATTATATACGAAAAGCGGTTCTTCTCCGGAAGAAAATAGCTAAGAGCCGCGATATTCAAAGAAAAACTACGTTCATCATATTGCAACGACAACTCGTTGCAATAGCTGATATCATCCTGCAGGATGATACGCCCGTTATATGGCTGTCCGGGCAAAATCTGATCATTCTGTACCAGGAAACCCGTAACGGCAACTGCCGGAGGATAGAAATTATATTTTATCCGGGAAGGATTAAAAACAGTCAGTCCGTTCGTTCCTCCGAAGATCAGTTCTCCTGAAGCAGAGCGGCATACACTGTTCCGGTTAAAAACACGACCTTGCACACCCTCATTCTCATAATAAGTGACACAATTAAACCGATATGTTCCGTCCTTCTTATAATGTGGGGTTAGCTGGAGTAAACCGTTCTTCGTCCCAAGCCACAAAACATAAGTATCATCTTCCCGGATAGACATAATATCGTTGTCAGGCAAACCATTCGTTTTATCCAGTTGATATAGTTTATCGTGGGAAGGGTCATAAACGGTCAGCCCGTTATTACTGCCGATCCACAACAGATTACGGCTATCCCGGTAAACTGTATTGATCGCTTTATCATTGAACACTTTCCCCCTGTTCATCTCCCCTTTAAAAGAAGATACACGCCCGCTTTTCGTATCGAGCATATTCACACCCAACGAGGTACCTATCAGTAATTCATCCTTATTACCTTTGGATATGGAATAAATATAATCGGAGCCCAATGGATTCTCCGGGGCACCCGAATGGAAATGTGACCATTCCCCCGTCTTCAGCTCCAGACAATCCATACCTCCTCCCAGCGTGCCGATCCAAAGATTGCCGGCCTCATCCGCATAAAGACTGTAGACACTGTTATTCGATAACTCTTTCAAACTGTCGGTCTGAGGACGGTAATGTTTAAAACGGTTCCCGTCAAAACAATCCAGTCCACCGACATAAGTACCGATCCAGAGATTACCGCTGGCATCATTTTCCAGACAAACAACAATGTTACTGCTGATACTCGACGGATCAGCCGGATCATGGCGATACTTCCGGTATTGTCCGGTTGTCCGGTTATAATATAACAATCCGTTCCCGTTAGTCCCGATCCACAAATTCCCGGAACGATCTTCCAGGACGCAATTACAGTCATTGATCTCCGCATCCTCAGCCTCCATAACCGGATAACGGAGCGAACGGAACTTAAAGATACTTTCATGATAATAGTTGATACCGTTCTTGTAAGTACCTGTCCAGATAATCCCTGTATCATCCTTATATAAACTGATCACACTGTTTTGACTGATACTCCGCAAGTCGAACGGGTTATTCTTCAGGTAACGGATCGTTTCCGTCTTCTTGTCCAGCAGATTCAGGCCACCATGATCGGCAGCAATCCAGATCACGCCTTCCGAATCTTCCTCCACTCCCCGTATCAGCGAAGAATTCAGGGGAAGAGGAGAAGAAGTATTATATTGTTTCCACCTGCCATTCCGCGGAGTGAAACGGTACAATCCCCCATAACTTTCCGGATCCGGATAAACCCAGATCTCATTATCACTATCTACGAACAGCATGAATCGTCTGGCTTTACACGCCTTTTTCAGATGGTCGTTCTTCAAGATGGACTTTCCCTGCTGCAAATCGATCATCTCGATCACACCGGACGTATGGATCACATACAGGATCTCTCCCTTCTGATATACATCGCACACCTGCCCTTCCGACGGATCAACCGGATAAACAACCGCTTTTCCGGTAGAATAATCATAGGCATACAATTGATTATCTGAAGTACTGAAAATCAATTGCAGGTCTTTCCCTTGAAAGACACCTGATATATTAGCAGGCAAACCCAATTCTTTCCGGGCCTCTTCCAATGTCAGAAATATATTTTTAACCGGATTATAGACTCCAACCTTTCCGTCTTCATAAGAGATCCACAGATTTCTATCTGCTGTTTCCGTGATCTGGGTCACATAAGCTTCCGAAAACAGCGCACCGTCCACTTCATGCCGGAAGGCGCGGAACTCATAGCCGTCGAAACGGCTCAGTCCCGAACTCGAACCAAACCACATAAACCCTTTCCGGTCTTTATAGATACAAGTCACTTCATTAGACGATAACCCGTTGTTTACATCCAGACGGTTAAACAGGATTTTATTCTCTACCCCTTGTACGAGAGTAACCGTACAGAGTAAACAAACAATAATATATATAAATTGCGTTCTATTCATACAACAGTAATAGACTAATCGGTTTCATATCCTTTATCCCTGATAACAGGTTTACAAACTTATCATTTTTTGTCTGTACAGACAGGGGGTATTTGTAACTTTTTACAGGTTATTTTGTTATTGTAATCAGAATATCAGGGATAATAAGTATTATTATTCACCTATTATCATGATATTTACAAAATAAAACACAAGGATATAAAAGACCGTAAAAAAACAGGGATCAATATACAAAACCGGAACAAGCATCGTTATTATGTAAACTATTCCGATTAAATTTGTAAGAAATAATTTAGGTAACATATGGCAGTAAAAAAAGACAGAGTACTTTGGGCAGATGATGAGATCGATTTGTTGAAACCTCACATTTTGTTTCTACAGGATAAAGGATATGAAGTGATTCCGGTGATCAGCGGGCAGGATGCTATCGACTGTTGCAGGGATCAATCGTTCGATATCATATTCCTGGACGAGAACATGCCGGGTCTGACCGGTTTGGAGACACTGGCACAGATCAAAGAGATCAATCCCAACGTTCCGGTCGTCATGGTTACCAAAAGCGAGGAAGAGAGCATCATGAACCAGGCTATCGGGAATAAGATTGCCGATTACCTGATCAAGCCGGTCAACCCGAATCAACTGCTTCTTTCCATCAAAAAGAACGTTCATAAAAACGTGATTATTTCGGAAACGACGACAGTCGGCTACCAGCAGGAATTCAACCGTATCGGCATGCAGATCAACGATTCGCTGACCACCGACGATTGGATGGAGTTATACAAAAAACTGGTCTACTGGGAGCTGGAACTGGAAAGCAGCCAGGTACAAATGACCGATATGCTCCGGATGCAGAAAGAAGAAGCGAATAAAGCTTTCGGCAAATTCGTAAAGAAGAATTACGTAAACTGGATACAGAACCCAGCCGAGCGTCCTTTGATGAGTCCGGACCTGTTCAAGAAAAAAGTATTCCCGTTGCTGGATAACGACGAGAAGGTCTTTTTCATCCTGATCGATAACTTCCGCCTGGACCAATGGCGCGTGGTAAAAGACCTGCTGGCTGAATATTTCACTTTCGATGAAGGATTATATTACAGTATTCTGCCTACTGCTACCCAATATGCACGCAATTCCATCTTCTCCGGCCTGATGCCTTTGCAGATAGAGAAAATGTTCCCGGATTTATGGGTGGATGAGGAAAGTGAAGAAGGCAAGAACCTGAACGAAGAGCCTTTGATCCAGACACAGATCGACCGCTTCCGTAAGAAATATAGCTTCTCTTACAACAAAGTACACGATTCGCAATATGGAGAAAAGCTATTGAATATGATCTCTTCTCTGACACATAACCAGTTGAATGTCGTCGTCCTCAACTTCGTGGATATGTTGTCGCATGCCCGTACGGAAATGAAAATGATCCGTGAACTGGCACAGAGCGAAGCGGCTTACCGCAGCCTGACCCGTTCCTGGTTCCAGCATTCCACCACTTTGGAGCTGTTCAAACGTATCTCTGACAAAGGTTATAAAGTAATTGTGACCACCGACCACGGGACCATTCGTGTCAACAACCCGATCAAAGTGATCGGTGACCGGAACACGAATACAAATCTCCGTTATAAAGTCGGTAAGAATTTGAATTACAACCCGAAGGAGGTACTGGAAATACGTGACCCGGAAAAAGTGGGCCTGCCCTCTCCCAACCTGAGCAGTAAATACATTTTTGCGATGAACGATGACTTCTTCGCCTATCCGAACAACTACAATTATTATGTTTCTTATTACAAGAATACATTCCAGCACGGAGGGATCTCTATGGAGGAAATGATGGTACCGTTTATCACCATGATACCAAAATAATTGAAAATTGAGAATTGAGAATTGAAAATTAATATACCTTTGCAGGTAGATTACAAATGATCAATAATCAACAGACATCATGAGTATTATCAAGATTGAGAATTTAGATACCATCCGCCAGGCTGCCAAAGAGTTCATTGCCGGAATGGATGACCGTACCGTTTTTGCTTTCCATGGTAATATGGGAGCAGGTAAAACGACTTTTATCAAAGCGATTTGCGAAGAGTTAGGCGTAGAAGATGTTATCAACAGTCCGACATTTGCTATCATCAATGAATACCGTAGCGATACAACCGGCGAACTGATCTACCATTTCGATTTCTACCGTATCAACAAACTGAGCGAAGCAGAAGATATAGGAACCGAAGATTATTTCTATAGCGGTGCCCTTTGCTTTATCGAATGGCCGGAAAAGATCGAAGATTTACTTCCCGGCGATGTGGTGGATGTAACGATCAGTGAAAATCCTGACGGCTCACGAACCGTAGAAGTAAAATAGCCGATGGAACCGACCGATTATTTCATATTAGTCATCTTTATGGCTCTGGGAGCCTTCTCTCTGATTGCCGCGATCTTCAATTTCGACTGGTATTTTGAAACCAGCGGAGCAACTACCTTTGTCAACAAATTCGGCAGAAAAGGAGCACGTATCTTTTATGCCTTGTTGGGACTGGCATTGATCGGATGCAGCGTACTTGGTCTGATTTATTGGTAATAGGGGATATTACCAGCAAGCTTATTTATCTATCTAAATAAAAGACTTATGAAAAGAACAAATTGTGTTTACTATGTATTAGTATGTATGTTACTGTGCTTTACAGCCTGCGATAAAGACAATTCATCAATAGAAGATGAGATCCCCGCTGCAATCAAGAGTGATTTCTCTAAACGGTCTCCTTCAGCCGAAATCACAGCTTTCAATAATCACTCAAATAATATTTGTCAAATAGAATTTCTTGACAAAGAGCAAAACGAGGCATCCACTTGGTACGACAACGAAGACTGGAAAATGACCTATACGCAGATCAGCGATATTCAGCAACTCCCGTTTGAAGTTCTGAGTGCTTTTATGGATACTCAATATCGTGATGTAAAAAACATAGATATATCTAAAACAGAACGGGCCGGAATAGACACAGGCCTTTACATGATACACTTCCTGTACCGCCGGAAGAATATAGAAAATGTAGAGCATAATGTTTTTATCAGTGAAGACGGATTACTTCTATCGACGTTCACGTGGAAGCCTAACGATACACGCTGGTTTGTAAACCTACCTCAAGACCACTTTGATTTTATCACGGAAAAATATAACGGAGCTGAAATAAAAGGATATGTAAACAATGCCGGAGAACATGAATATTTTATCCTCCACAATGATACCATCAAATATGTAACTTTCGGAGGGACTGTTTCCACTGATTGGGGTTTCTGGAGAGAAACAAGATACGAACTTAACAAAAACACGAAAACCCCGGATAATGTGGCTACTGCACTGACACATATCGATCCGGATTTTACCTATACGAACCTCTACTATATAGAATCGAATGACGGGAACTGGTATTTCTTTCAGGACAAAACCAGGGATAACGAATTGGGCTACAATATTAGAGAAGACACTACAGAATAGTACCTTTCCTACAAATAAAAAAGAGACAACTAATTCACGATGGATTAGTTGTCTCTTTTATTTTATAATTATCCGGTTCTTACTCCATCAACATAAAGTCCAATTGCTTGCGTTCCAGATTGGCATTTGCGATCTTCACGGTCACCGGGTCACCCAGACGGAAACGACGTTTCTTGCGACGACCGATCAGGCTGTATGTTTCTTCATCCATATCGTAGAAGTCGTCACCGAGGTCACGGATAGGCACAAGCCCTTCGCACTTGTTCTCGTTCAGTTCCACATACAATCCCCACTCCGTAACACCGGAGATCACACCATCGAACACCATGCCCAGCTTATCCTGCATAAACTCGACTTGTTTGTATTTGATAGAAGCACGTTCGGCATTTGCCGCTACCTGTTCCATCGTTGAACAATGGTCACATTTCTCTTCATACTTCACTTTTACCACGCTACGTCCGCCATCCAGATAGCGCTCCAGTAAACGATGCACCATCATATCCGGATAACGACGGATAGGAGAAGTAAAATGCGAATAATATTCAAATGCCAGACCATAATGGCCAATATTCTCTGTCGTATAACGGGCTTTCTGCATCGAACGGATAGCCAACGTCTCGATCAGGTTCTCTTCCGGTTTATCATGCACTTCATCCAGCAAACGGTTCAGGTTACGTGAAATATCGATCTTACTGCTTCCTTCCGTTTTCATCTTATAACCGAAGCGGCGGATAAAGGCGGCAAAGTTCTCCAGTTTGTCCGGATCAGGCAGATCATGGACACGGTAAACAAAGGTCTTCTTCGTCTTCCCTTTAGGCACTTTACCGACAAATTCAGCCACCGTACGGTTGGCCAGCAACATAAACTCTTCGATCAGTTTGTTGGCATCTTTCGATTCCTTGATATATGTACTGATCGGCTTTCCGGTCTCATCGATCTCGAACCTTACTTCAAAGCGGTCGAAATTGACGGCTCCGTTCTGGAAACGTTTATCCCGCAATTTCTTAGCCAATCTGTCCAGTACCAGTATTTCATCTTTATAGTCACCTTCTCCTGTCTCGATCACCAGCTGTGCCTCTTCATACGTAAAGCGGCGGTCGCTTTTGATCACGGTACGTCCGATATGCGATTTCTTTACATTCGCATCGTCATCCAGTTCAAAGACAGCAGAGAAACATAACTTCTCTTCATCCGGACGTAACGAACAGATCTGATTACACAAACGTTCGGGTAACATCGGAATAGTACGGTCTACCAGATAAACAGATGTTGCCCGGCTTTCTGCCTCCCGGTCGATCAAACTTTCCGGTTTTACATAATGAGTTACATCCGCGATATGCACACCTACTTCCCAGCTTCCGTTATCGAGTTGACGGATAGACAGAGCATCGTCGAAGTCTTTTGCATCTTTCGGGTCGATGGTAAAGGTCAGGACTTTACGGAAGTCTTCACGCTTGGCGATCTCTTCCTCCGGAATGGCATCCGGTATTTTATTTGCAGCCTTCTCCACACTCTCCGGATAAGTATACGGCAGACCGAATTCAGCCAGTATCGCGTGCATTTCTGCCGTGTTCTGACCGGCCACACCTAAAATGTCAACCACCTCACCGAGCGGATTCTTAGCCTCATCCGGCCATTCCACAATACGGACAATGGCCTTATCGCCGTTCTTTCCGCCCTTCAGTTTGTCTTTCGGGATAAATATATCGTTTGCGAGTGTCTTGTTCTCGGTGATCAGGAAGGCAAAACCTTTCGTCACCTGCAACTTACCGACAAATGTCTTTTTCTGGCTTTCCAGCACCTCGATCACTTCGGCTTCCGGTTCAGCGCCTTTGCGCTTAGCAAACAACTGCACTTTCACCTTGTCTCCGTCCATCGCATGTCCGGAATTTCGTTCTGCCACGAAAACCGGCGCACCGCCGTCTTCCGGTATAAACGAGTTCTTCCCGTTACTCCGGCGTCCGAATGTACCGAT